>Ga0190282_1038_pt1 | contig 104795 bp, 92 predicted proteins | sample ZER3_100Endo_I3_FD_131024 | JGI IMG/M metagenome (GOLD analysis project Ga0190282, IMG submission 131024) | Enriched cells of freshwater protists from Biology Centre CAS, Ceske Budejovice, Czech Republic - ZER3_100Endo_I3 | ecosystem: Environmental > Aquatic > Freshwater > Unclassified ...
GGGAATAATTGCTGGTGTTGAATTGGCTAAAATGATATTTGAACATGTTGATCCAAAACTAAAAGTGAAAACTTTTATCGAAGATGGAACGCATGTTGAATACGGCGAAGTTGTTTTTGAGGTTTCAGGAAGCTCGCAGTCTATATTAAAAGCCGAAAGAGTTGTTTTGAATACGATGCAGAGAATGTCTGCAATTGCTACAAAAACAAACCATTTAATGGAGCTTTTGGAAGGAACAAATGCTAAGATTTTAGATACGCGTAAAACAACTCCAAATTTTAGAGCTGCGGAAAAATGGGCTGTAAAAATTGGTGGAGGCGAAAATCATCGTTATGCTTTGTACGATATGATTATGCTGAAAGACAATCATATCGATTTTGCTGGCGGAATTACTCGTGCAATTTCTAAAACTAAAGAATATTTAAAAGAAAATAATCTGGATTTAAAGATTATCGTTGAAGCTCGTGATTTGGATGAAATCAGAGAGATTTTATTGAGTGATGGTATTCATAGAATTCTGATTGATAACTTCAATTATGAAGATACTAAAACTGCTGTTGAGTTAATTGGTACAAAATGCCAAACGGAATCTTCAGGAAATATCAGCGAAAAAACGGTTAGAGAATATGCTTTATGCGGTGTAAACTATATTTCGTCTGGAGCTCTAACGCATTCAGTTTATAATATGGATTTGAGTTTGAAAGCTTTTTAATGAAGTTATGAATTTTGAGTTATAAGTTATGAGTTTGTTTTAAATCTAAAATCTCCCGATAGCTATCGGGACTCAAATCTAAAATCAAAAATTTATGTCGAAAGAGATAGAAGCTCGGATTGAGAAAATACCCGTGGTACGTTTTTTAGTTCGACTTTTGAAGAAAATAAAACTGCCTTGGCTAGAAGGTTTTTCGCTGTATGATTTGCTTGAAATGTATACCATCGGGATTATTGATGGCGCTTTCTCTTATCATGCAAGTGCCGTTTCTTTTAGTTTCTTCATGGCTTTGTTTCCTTTTGCGCTGTTCATCTTAAACTTAATCCCGTTTATTCCGATAGATAATTTTCAGGAAGATTTCTTGCAGTTCGTTCAGCAGAGCGTTCCGCCAAATACTTATGATGCGATTAGTAAAATCATTAGCGATATCTTAAATAATAGTCACTCAGGCTTGTTATCGTCAGGTTTTTTGCTTTCGATTTTTTTAATGGCAAATGGTATTAATGGAATTCTAAGCGGTTTTGAATCGTCCAAACATGTTTTTGATAAACGAGGTTTTTTGCATCAATATTTAGTTGCATTAGCTATTTCTCTTGTAATGACCATAATTCTGTTTGTTACGGTGGCAACAATTGTCGTTTTTTGAGGTCTTTATTCAAAAAACAATTATTCAGGATGTGTTGAGTGATCGAATTCCGCTGATCATTTTAGGAAGATATCTGTTTGTTGTTTTAATGATTTTAATAACCTCTTCAATATTATTGCGTTACGGAACAAAGCAATATAATAAAGTGCCTTTTATAAGTATTGGTTCTGTTTTTACAACGATCTTAATTGTTATATCTTCGTTCTTTTTTGGAATTTGGGTTATAAAATTTTCAAAATATAATGAACTTTATGGTTCTATTGGGACATTATTAATTCTAATGTTTTATATTTGGATAAACTGTATGATTCTGCTTTTAGGGTTCGAATTGAACGCTTCTATCAGAAAATTAAAACAAAAAAAAACTTACTAGTATGAAAAATTGGATGTTAACAATCGGTGTTTTTTTCTTTGCGCTAACCATGCAAAGCCAAGGTGTAATTGGGAAATGGAAAACAATTGATGACGAAACAGGTGAAGCAAAATCGATTGTAGAGATTTACGAAAAATCAGGAAAAATTTACGGCAAGGTAATAGATATACTTCGCGAAAGCCACAAAAAAGATGTTTGCGTAAAATGTGAAGGAGCCGAAAAAAACAAACCAATTTTAGGAATGGTTATTATTAATGGTCTTAAAAAAGATGGATCAGAGTATAATGGAGGAACGATTTTAGATCCTACAAGTGGTAAAAAATACAAATGTTACATATCATTAGAATCTACCGATAAATTAAAACTTCGCGGTTATGTTGGGATATCTTTAATGGGAAGAACACAATATTGGACGAGAGTAAAAAACTAATTAAAATATAATGCGAAAATTAGCTTCGATAATTTTATTCTTAGTTATAGTTTCAAATAGCTTTGGACAATCTAAGAATTCGCCATTACAAATAAGTCATCTTACAGGTGACTTTTATGTTTATAGAACTTTTAATGATTATAAAGGAGTAAAGATTCCTGCCAATGCTATGTATGTGGTTACGAAGGAAGGTGTTGTTCTTTTTGATGCACCATGGGATAAAACGCAGTTTCAGCCTTTATTAGACAGTATCGAAGCAAAACATAATAAGAGTGTTGTAATGGTTTTCGCAACGCATTCGCATGAGGATCGCGCTGGCGGATTAGATTTTTATAGAAAAAAAGGAATAAAAACTTACTCGGGTAAATTGACAGACGAAATTCTTAAAGCAAATAATGAAGGAAGAGCAGAATTTACAATTCCAGACGACGCAACTTTTACCGTAGGACAATACAATTTTGAAGTGTATTATCCGGGCAAAGGCCATGCGCCAGATAATATTGTAGTTTGGTTCGGAAAAGAGAAAATTCTTTATGGAGGTTGTTTTATAAAAAGTGTTGAAGCAAAAGATTTAGGATATTTAGGCGATGCTGATGTTAAGGAATGGGAAAAATCCATTAAAAAAGTTCAGTCAAAATTTAAAAATCCAAAATATGTTATTCCGGGGCACGATGGCGGAACAACAAATGAATCTATTGGACACACTTTAAAGTTGGTTCAGAATTATAATCTTTCAAATAACACTTCTCCAAAATCTGGTCAGAAATAATTTTACTGACTTATAAAAAATTTGCATGCATTTCATTGAAGTCATTTTACCGCTTTCTTTAGCTAAGACATTTACATACCGAATTTCTGAAGCCGAATTTCATTTCATTAAAAAAGGAATGCGTGTTGCTGTGCCATTTGGTAAAAGCAAAATATATACAGCACTTGTTTTGGACGTTCATGAAAATGCTCCAACATTATATGAGGCGAAAGAAATCCATCAAATTTTAGATGAAAAACCAATTGCAACCGAAATCCAGATTAAACACTGGCTTTGGGTTGCAAATTATTATATGTGTGGTATTGGAGATGTGTATCGCGGTGCATTTCCAAGCGGATTATTACTGGAAAGCGAAACGATAATTTCCCATAAACCAGATGTTGTTGTAAATGACAGCGAACTTTCTGATGATGAATTTTTGATTTACGAAGCTTTACAACATCAAAGTTCATTAAAAGTTCAAGAAATTGCTTCTATTTTAAACAGAAAAAATATACTTCCAATTCTTCAAAAATTGATTGCGAAAGATATTATTTTTTTGGATGAAGAAATAAAAGAAACATACAAGCCAAAACTGGTTCGATATGTGAAATTGCATTCAAAATACGAATCGGATAATGGTTTGGCTGAATTGCTTGAAGTATTGAAAAGTGCTAATAAACAGAAAGAAATTGTTTTGACTTACTTTCAGTTGAATGCTTCGGAAAAAAAGCCAATTACGGTTAAAAGACTTACGGAAGTTTCAAATGTAACTTCTGCAGTTGTAAAGGCTTTAATTGAAAAAGAAATATTCGAAGAGTATTATTTGCAACACGATCGTGTTACCTTTAATGGAGAAGTATCAGATAAAGAATTGCAACTGAGTAAAGCTCAAGAAAACGCATTTTCTGGAATTAAAGATAGTTTTTTAGAAAAAGAAGTTTGTCTGCTTCATGGTGTAACTTCTAGCGGAAAAACGGAGATTTATATTAAGTTAATTGAAGAATATCTAGAGACAGGAAAGCAGGTTTTGTATCTGTTGCCAGAAATTGCGCTTACTACACAATTGGTTTCGAGATTGCGTCTTCATTTTGGAGACAAAGTAGCTGTTTTTCATTCTAAATATAGTAATAATGAAAGAGTTGAGGTTTGGAGACAAACGCTTGAGAATTCTTCAAAAGCACAAATTGTAATTGGAGCAAGATCTGCTTTGTTTTTGCCTTTTAATGATTTAGGATTATTAATCGTTGACGAAGAACACGAACAGACTTTTAAGCAAACAGATCCTGCGCCAAGATATCACGCCAGAGATGCGGCAATTGTTTTGGCTAATTTTCATAAAGCAAAAGTTTTGTTAGGTTCTGCAACGCCAAGTATTGAAACGTATTTTAATGCTCAAAATGATAAATACGGATTAGTAACCCTTTCCGAGCGTTATAAAAATGTCCGTTTGCCTGAAGTACTTTTAGTTGATTTAAAAGACAAGCATTTCAGAAAAAAGATGACGGGGCATTTTAGTGATCTTTTAATTGACGAAATTGAAGAATCATTGTCATTAGGCGAGCAGGTTATTTTATTTCAAAATAGAAGAGGATATTCGCCTATAATAGAATGTATGACTTGCGGGCACGTTCCGCATTGCCAGCAGTGCGATGTCAGTTTGACTTATCATAAACATAAAAATCAGCTGCGATGCCATTATTGCGGTTATTCTATAGCAAAACCTACAAATTGCCATAGCTGTTCAAGTATCGATTTAACTACAAAAGGATTTGGAACAGAACAGATAGAGCAGGAGTTGGCGTCACTTTTTCCGAAAGCAAAAACGGCTAGAATGGATCAGGATACTACGCGAGGTAAATTTGGTTTCGAAAAGATAATTGATACGTTTAAAAATCGTGAAATTGATATTTTGGTGGGTACACAAATGCTTGCTAAAGGATTGGATTTTGATAATGTAGGCTTGGTCGGAATTATGAATGCTGATAATATGCTTCATCATCCAGATTTTAGGGCTTTTGAGCGCAGTTTTCAAATGATGACGCAAGTTGCGGGAAGGGCAGGAAGATCAGAAAAACAAGGGAAAGTTGTAATTCAGACCTACAATCCGAACCATAATACTATTCAGCAGGTTACAAACCATAATTTTATGGGTATGTATAAAGAGCAATTGTATGACAGGCAAATCTATAGATATCCGCCTTATTTTAGAATTATCAAGCTTACGCTAAAGCACAAAGATTTTGATAAACTGAAAGAAGGTGCTATGTGGCTGTATCAGGTTTTGAGTCAAAATTTAGGGATGCCGGTTTTAGGGCCAGAAGAGCCTGCAATAAGCAGAATCCGAAACGAATACATTAGAACTATTTTGATTAAAATTCCGCAAGAGCATCATTTAGGAAACACAAAAAAAACTATCCAGAAAATGCTGAATAGTTTCGAAGCTGTGGCTCAATATAGAGCTATAAAAGTTGTGGTTAATGTAGATTTTTATTAAACGGCAATTTTAAGAAGAAGTCGAAAGTGCTTTTACCAGATCTTCTTTTTTATTGCGGCTTAAAGGTATTTTGGTGATGCCGATTTCAGCAAATTTGCTGTTAAAACGTTCAACCTTATCTATATTAATGATATACGATTTGTGAACGCGAATAAATTTGTCTTTCGATAAATCATTTTCAAAAGATTTCATTGTCGAAAGAACCAGATTGCTGTCATCTTCGGTTACTACTCTTACGTAATCTCCAAAAGCTTCAATCCATTTGATTTTTGAAGTGAAGATTTTAAGTTTTTTTAGGTTACTTTTGATGAATATATGTTCGCCTTCTTCTTCTTTGATATCCTTTTTAAGCAAATGCATGTCAATTGCTCTTTTTACAGAGGCATTAAAACGATCAACTGCAATTGGTTTTTGTAGATAGTCGGTAGCGTCGTAATCAAAAGCTTTTAAAGCGTATTCTGCTTTAGAGGTAATAAATATAATTTGAGGTTTTGATTTTAATCCGTCAAGGAAATCAAATCCGTTAATAACTGGCATTTCTATATCAAGAAAAATTAAGTCAATATTGTTTAATGAGATACAACTTTTTGCTTCAATTGCATTAGAAAAATCCCCGATTAAATGCAAGCCTGGGTGATTATTAACCAATTTGGCAATAATTGTCCTTTGTATAGAACTATCATCTACAACAACACAGTTTAGTTTCATAACATTTATATTTAGAATAAATTCAGGATAGCAGTAGTAAATGTATTATTTTTTTGTAAAAAAAACTAAGGTTGGGGCATCTTTTTTGCATTATGACGAATAAAAGAAAAAAAATGTTGGATATGTAAATTAAATGCTTACTTTTGCACCCAATTTTAACAAATAAATTTTTTATTTATGAATCATTATGAAACTGTTTTCATTTTAAATCCCGTTTTATCTGAGGTTCAGGTGAAGGAAACAGTAACGAAATTTGAAGAATTTCTTACTAGTAGAGGAGCTGAAATGGTATCGAAAGAGGATTGGGGTCTTAAAAAAATGGCTTACGAAATCCAAAACAAAAAAAGTGGTTTTTACCATTTATTCGAATTCAAAGTAGCTGGAGAAGTTCTTGTAGCTTTTGAAACTGAATTCAGACGTGATGAAAGAGTTATGCGTTTCTTAACTGTAAGTTTAGATAAACATGCTATTTCATGGGCTGAGAGAAGAAGAGCTAAATTAAAATCTACTAAAGCGTAATTATTATGTCTACAATCGAACAATCTGCAAAAGGAAAAAAAGACGGAGATATCAGATATTTAACGCCTTTAAACATTGAAACTAACAAAACTAAAAAGTATTGCCGTTTCAAAAAATCAGGAATCAAATACATCGATTATAAAGATGCTGATTTCTTATTGAAATTCGTTAATGAGCAAGGAAAAATTCTTCCTCGTCGTTTAACTGGAACTTCATTAAAATACCAAAGAAAAGTTTCTGTAGCTGTAAAAAGAGCTCGTCACTTAGCTTTAATGCCATACGTGGCCGATTTATTAAAATAGTATAAAAAACTCTAGTCGCTGGTTTCTGTTATGCAGAACCTAACTTCTAAAATTTAAGGACAACAACATGGAAATTATTTTAAAACAAGACGTACAAAACTTAGGATTTAAAGATGATGTAGTATCTGTAAAACTTGGTTACGGACGTAACTTTTTAATTCCTCAAGGATTTGCTACTTTAGCTACTCCTTCTGCTAAAAAAGTTTTAGCTGAAAACCTAAAACAAAGAGCACACAAAGAAGCTAAAATTGTTGCTGATGCTAAAGCATTAGCTGAAACATTAAAAGGTCTTGAGATTAAACTTACTGCAAAAGCTGGTGGAGAGAAACTTTTTGGTTCTATCACTAACATCGATATCGCTGAAGCTTTAGAGAAATCTGGTAATGCTATCGATAGAAAATTCATCACTAGCGGTGTTGTAAAACGTTTAGGAAAATACAATGCTACAGTTCGTTTACACAGAGATGTAATCGTTGAATTAGCTTACGAAATTGTTGCTGAAAAGTAATAGTTTTTGAATCTATACAAAAATCCCGATGCAAATCGGGATTTTTTTTTATTTGGTGTTTATTGTGAGGAAACGGAGCAATTACACATTTTTTAATTTTTAACAAATCGGAACGAGATTACTTCGTTCCTCCCAATGACATGAAATACGCAAGATTAACAAAAGAACAGTTTGACGAATTGCATGCTGAATTTGCAAGTTTTTTGGCTACACAAGCAATAGATAGAAAAGAATGGGATGAGCTTAAGGTTAATAAACCAGAAGTTGCAGAACAGGAACTTGATGTTTTTTCAGATTTGATCTGGGAAGGTGTATTGGGTAGAGCGGAATATTTAGAACATTTTTCTAAAAACCATATTTTCCTGTTTCATTGTTTTGATACTTATATTAAGTCGATTGTTTTGAAAACATTTTCTCCAGAAGTTGATTTTTTGACTAAAGAAGGACTTCAATGGCTAAGCGATAATATGTTTACAGAAAATATCGAAATGAAAGTAGGGAAGAAAGTTTTTACAGATGAACGCAACTCTTCCATCTTTGAATTGATTAAACAAGGCGCTTTTTTAAGTGATGGTCAATTGTTTAATCAAATTAATACGATTATAGAATCTTAAATTAATTTTTGTAAGGTTTTTAATAAAAGCAGGCAGTTGTTGGCAACTGTCTGCTTTTTTTGTTTTTTAACTTTTGTTTAATCTTTTTGAAAGTTTTGACCCCGTATTTCTACTTGTTTTTTTTAAATTCTTCAAAGTTTCCTGTATTTTAAATTTCATAATAAAGCTTATCATGGTATTTGGTCTTAATTACGGATAGTTTTGACGGTGAATTTACTCAAAATGTAAGATTTTACTTTATTTATATCGATTTAACATATTTTGTTTAATATTTTGTTTAATTAAAAAATGGCAATAGATTTATGTTAAAAGTAGCGTTTTTCCTGATGTTTTTGAGCTGTGTTAATTCTGATATTGTAGTTTTAAGAATAAATTATAAGAATTTTATGTTTGTTTTATGTTTTTGTTTTTTCTAATTTTAGGTAACAAAAGTTAAACAAAGTTTTCTTTTGGTTTTCAAAACATATTGGTTAGAAATTTATTTGCCATGTTGTTAAGATTGAAAATTGAAAAATTATACAACAACCTAATAAGTCTGCGTATGGAATTGACAATTACTTTCTTTATTAAATTTATTTTAATTGTACATTTTGTTTTATTTTTTAACCAATTAACCCCACTTCGTATTAACGATAATTTTAATCGTTATATCAGATCTAATTTTTTTTCAAAAGGTTTACATTTTTTTAGTTTGCTGTCTTATAATTATCCCATCAGGTGGCTTGATTATAAGGAGTAATAATTTCATTGAATATAAATAGGTTCAAATCAGCTTTTAGAGCTTGAATATTTTAAAGAAAGATTAATCAACTTTCTTTAAAGAAAAAGAATCGACTTACATAAAAGAATCCCCAGTTCTACTTCAACTAAAAATTTTCATTATGAAAATTAGACCTGCTACAAATCACTCCTCTGAGAAAATTGACTACAATCATTTTTTCTCACAAAAAGCGGAACTTATTTTGTCTCGTGGAGATAGGATCTGTTCTCCGGTATATTTTGATATACCGAATTCAGCATAATTTTTTTTTAATAAAACAGGATTTAGAAGCTTATTCTATAAGTTACTGATTTTGTTTTAACTGTTTCATTTTTAATTGATTGTTTAATTGCGTAGGTGCTTGCACTTACTGCGAGAGGTGTTTTATTGTCCATTTTCTAATCTTCCAAATTATGAAAAAAAAATTTACTTTTTGTAGTCTCAATCTTCAAATGAGATTATTAGGACTTTTAACTTTATTCTTGATATGCACTAATGCATTCTCTCAAACTATTTGTAGACCAGTGTCTCAGACAAATAGTGCGGGAGGAGGACTTTTGTGTTTAGGAGTAGATGTTAATAGCCCTGCCAATGCTTATGATAGCGCTGGCTTATCCACTTATGCAACATTAACAAATGGTGTTGCGGTACTTGGATGTTTTGCAGAAGAAACAATGACTTTAAATCAAACGGCCCGAGCCGGTGACCAAGTTGCAATATACTTTGGTACAGGCAACGGATTGCTTGATTTAAGCTTGTTAGCAAATGCAACAGTTCAAGCTAAAAATTCTGGAACCAATGTCGGTTCAAGTGTGGCTTTAAACAGTCCGCTTTTGAATTTGAATTTGCTAAGTGGCAATACAGTTGCTGTGGCAAAATTCCCTATTACGGGTGATACCAACCAAATTCAGATTCAGGTTGGTGGCGGACTTTTAAGTCTTTTAGTAAGCTTAAGAGTTTATGATGTTAGGTTAGAATTTGCACAACCAACTGTATCTGGCGGTTTATCGCAGACAGTTTGTGCGGGAGCTCCAACCACTCTTACAGCAACACCAGCTGCGGGTACTACGCTGGCTTGGTACAGTTCTGAATTTTCAACAACAGCTTTGGCGGTAGGTAATACTTATACTACTCCTGCTTTAACAGCAAATACAACATATTATATTGGAATAACTAGAGCTGCAGGTTGCGAAGGAAATGTTCGTGTACCTGTTGTTTTAAATGTTTCTAACCCAGCCATTCCGGCAGTTAGTAATGTTGGAACAACGGTTTGCTCGACAGGCGCAACTCAGCAAACGACTTTATCAGTTGTAAATGCTGCTCCTGGAACAACTTATAACTGGTACTCTTCATCAACTGGTGGTCCTGTTTTAGCTAGCGGTACTACTTATTCTCCAACAGTACCTTTAGGAACAACTCAATTCTTTGTGGAGGCTGCTATAGGAACTTGCGTTAGTTCTCGTACACCAGTTAGTGTTGTGGCGACAGCTGTACCAGCAACACCTACAGTTCTTACACAAAGTGTAACAATACAATCTGGTCAGAATGCAACTTTAAGTGCATCGACTACTGAAGTTGGGGCACAACTAAATTGGTACGAAACGGCAACTGGCGGAACAGCTGTTGCAACGAATACAGCAAATTTTACAACACCAATTTTAACGGCTACGAAAACCTATTATGTTGAAGCACAAAGTCCAAATGGGAATTGTGTTAGTGCAACTAGAGTACCAGTTACGGTAACAGTTCAGCCTGCAGCTTTAGGAGGATGTCTTGAAGCAAATAGTCAAGTAACTAGTCAAGTTGGTATATGTTTATTGTGTAGCGCAACTAACTTAAATAATTCGGTAGATGGTAATCCTGCGACTGCTGCAACCTTAAGTGTTCCAGTTGGAGTTGCTGCATCGATACAGCAAACATTACAATTTAATAATCCTGGAAAAGCGGGTGATATTGTTGATGTTGATTTGGAATTACCAGGAGGTATAGCCGATCTTTCTTTATTAGGAGCGGTGACCTTGGCAACTTATAATGGTACAACGTATAACAATGATAGAGTAGCCATAACAAATCCGTTAATTAATTTGCAATTACTGACTGGAAATCGCTTTAGAGCCAGTGTAACTGCAGGAGCTAATTTTGATCGTGTAGAAATTCGATTGGGAGCTTTGGCAACAGTTTTATCTACATTAAATATTTATCAGGCTGCTTATCGTTACAAAGTTCCAACTATTACTGGAAATACTTCTATTTGTAGTGGAACCACGACAACATTAACTGCTGGACTTGCAATAGGTGAAACAGTTAATTGGTATAATGTTGCTACAGGAGGTACTTCTTTAGCATCTACAGCTGCATTTACAACACCGGCTTTAACTGCAGCTACTACTTATTATGTAGAAGTGACAAGAAATGGTTGTGTAAATAGTGTGCGATATCCGGTTCAGGTTTTAATTGATACTCCTGTTTTACCAACAACTGTTAATGTCTCTCCTACAGCTATTTGTAGTGGTCAGACTACTACTTTAACTGTTCAAGCGCCTGTTGCAGGTACTGATTATAATTGGTATGATGCGCAAACAGGTGGAAATTTGGTATTTACAGGTAATTCTTTTACAACACCAGTATTAACTGTAAATACAAGTTATTTTGTAGAAGCAGCGATCGGAAGTTGTGTTACACCAACACGCTTTAAAGTAGATCTAACAGTTAGTCCCATACCAGCAACACCGACTTTTACAGCATCTAATGTAATTATTCAGTCTGGTCAAAGTGCTACATTGAATATTGCAAATCCAGATACTGCTAATATACGATATAACTAGTATACTGTACCAACAGGAGGAACGCCAATAGCATTCAATGTTGCTTCTTATACAACTCTTCCATTAACAAGCAATCAAACCTATTATGTAGAAGCTTCTATTATTGCAACAGATTGTGCTAATACAGCAAGAGGTGCCGTAACAGTTACTGTAATTGCTAACGCAAGTACTTGTTTGCAAGCTGGTTCTCAAACTTCTTCAACTGGTGGGGTATGTGTTTTATGTTCGCTTACTGATGCAAATGCAGCTACAGATGGTAGTATCACTACTTTTTCTCATCTTAGTGTGCCAGCAGGAGTGGCAGGTTATATTGAACAACAGTTGATTTTTGCAAATCCAGGTCTGGCAGGAGATATCATAGATGTTGATTTAGAAATTCCAGGAGGAGTTTTAGATTTAAGTGTATTATCTAATGTTACTCTTGAAACTTTTAATGGACTTGTTTCTAATAATGACACAAAAGCGATAAACGGCGGTTTATTAAATATTCAGATATTGTCTGGAAATAAATTTAAAGCTAGTTTTACAACAACAGCGCCATTTGATCGTATAGCAGTACGATTAGGAGGAGTTACTTTATTGAGTAATTTATATATTTATCAGGCTGCTTATAGATATCCAAATGCTACAATTACTGGAGCTTCGGCACCAATTTGTGCAGGACAGACAGCTAATTTGTCTGCAACTCCAACAGGAGGTGAAACTTTTGTATGGTATGATTCTCCAACTTTAGGAAATGTTGTAAGTGTAGCTCCAACAGCTGCATTGACAACTACAACAACATATTACTTAGAGGCAACACGTGCAGGTTGTGTTAATAGCTTACGTCAAGCGGTTACAGTAAATGTTTTACCAATTCCAACTGCGGCAAATATTGTAATTACAAGTCCAGTTGAAGCTACTTGTGCAGGAACAGCTGTTTTGACTCCTTCTTCTGATATTGCTGGAGTTCAATTTAGATATTATACTGATCAAAGTAAAACTACAGAAATTGTAGATGGAAGTGTAATTGCAGGAGTAACATTTGCAAAAGATGCTAGTACTGGTGCTCTTTCATTAAGTGGTTTAACTTCTACCGGATCTTATAACTATTACATTTCTGCTCTAAATGGCGGCACTTGTGAAAATGTGGTTGGAGATTTAAAACAAGTAACAGTTACTTTTCCTTCAATTACTCCTTTAACGGTTATCACGATACCATTACAAGCATGTGGAAGCGCTAATTTAATTAACGCGATCACTAATTTTGATTCATCAGGAAATACTACTTATACATTCTATGATCCTTCAAATAATGTAATAACTGCCGACGCTGCAGCAAATATAACTGTAGGCGGTATTTATTCTATCGAAGCACAAAGTACTGCAAGTACTTGTCCGTCAGCTAGAGAATCTGTAACAGTAACGATTGATGCATTGCCTACTTTAGTGGTAACCAATCCGCAAGAATCTGTAAATGTTGGGGTAGATGTTGCATTAAATGCTACTTCTACAGGAACGGTAACATGGTTTAATCCACAAGGAGTTGCACTTGCAGGTCCTCCATTTACAACTGGTCCGTTGAATATTCCAGGAGTTTATACCTATACGGCTGTTGCAACTATTGGAACTTGTACTACTACAGCAACTAAGATCATCAATGTGGTAGATCTTACAAGCTGTCAAAACTTAACAGAAAGAGTTTACGCAACAGGGCAATCTGCAGGTTCTATAATTACTGGAGGTGTTTCAAATGGTGCACTTGCAGTTGATGCAAATCCTCAGACATTCTCAACAATTACTACTGGTATTGGACTTTTAGGAATTGGTACAACTTGGCAAAATTTAACTTGGCCAGCTAACATCACTAAAGGTACTCCGGTAACTGTTAAATTAGGTTCTGAATATAGTTTATTAGCTGTTGGTCAGAATTTATCAGTAGTAGGTACAAAAAATGGTAATCTTATCGGTGCAGCGCAACCAGTATCTGGGTCATTATTAAACTTAATTTCTGGAGATAATACTTATGAGTTTACTTTTGTTCCTTCAGATGCATCTGGTCCACAAGACTATGATGGTATTCGTGTTGTATCTTCTTCACTTGTAAGTGTTGCTCAAAACGTAAAAGTGTTTGATGCTCATTACAATAAACCAGTTACAGCAGTAACTTGTACACCAGGAGATATTCAAGATATTTTTTATGGCGCAACAGATTTAGGGCTTCCGGTTGGAGCTTTAACTGCCGCAGTAGGTGTTAGTGACGCTTGGAATGTTGCAGATAATGATGTGACTACCTTCGCAACAATGTATAGTGGAGTAAGCGCTTTAGCATCAGCAGATTTAACAGTGCAATTTAAAACACCTTCTGTTCTTAGTGATACATTAAGAATCGTGGTTTCTAAACCAGGCACTCTTTTAACTGTTAACTTACTTACAGGATTTTCAGTTCAACGTTATTTAGGAAATGTAGCAGTTGGTGCTCCAATCCAAAATACGAGTCAATTATTAAGTATAAAATTATTGCCAGGAAATTCTTTGGCAATGGTATTGGTATCTTCTCCAACAGAAATTTACGATAGAGTTAGAATTCGTTTAGGTGGTGTTGTAGGAGTTTTAGATTTCTTGAGAGTTCATACTGTAGAAAGAACAGCCAATACAACGGTCATTGGAGCAGATCCGCAGAATAAAATTACGGTCTGTCCAGGAACCGAAATTACGCTCCAAATTCCTGAAGTGGCTTGTTCAACATATTTTTGGTATGATGCAGAAACTGGAGGAAATCAAGTTGGAAGCGGACCAAGTTTTACAGTTCCAGCTAATCTAACAGCAGGTATTTATAAATATTATGTTCAGCCAGTACGCTATGGTTGCGAAAATTACGCAAGAGGAGAAGTGACTGTTGAAGTAAAAGCTTCTGCTCCAGTAAACGCGTTAACAGATATTACTTTAAATGGAGGAACTACAACTTCTGTATGTTCAGCTACAGGATCTGTAACTTTAGCAACAGGTTTAACAGGAACACCTGTTTTAACAAATCCTGTTTATCATTGGTATAAATTGAATGGTACAACAAGTGATTTAATTCCAGGCGAAATAACTGCACAGTTAATAGTAAATGGATTGATTCCAGGAACTTATACTTATTTTGTTGGAGTGAGTTCTGATGAATTGTGTGAAACTGCAGCAGCAGATAGAAAACAAATCACATTCACGATTTTACCTCCTTCAACAGGAAATGATATTTTAGTTGATGATGTAACGGTTTGTCCAGGCTTATCAGCATCATTAACTCCAACTGCACCAACATTGACAAGTCCAGTATTTACTTGGTACTTAGATGCTAATAAAACACAGCCAATTACAAATGGAGCTGTTATAGCTGGAGTTACTTATGCAATTGATGCTGCAGGTGTTTTAACCGTTACAGGTTTAACAAAAGCAGTAAGTCCGATTACATATCATGTAGCTGTTTCAAGCACTAACACCTGCGAAAATTTAGCAGGAACATTGCAAGACGCAGTAATTATTGTTAGTGATCCAAATACACCAACAACTGCAGAAAGCACTCAGAATTTCTGTCTGTCTGCTGTGGCAACAGTTGCCAATATTCAAGTGAATGAAAGCAATGTAGTTTGGTACGATGCGGCTACGGGAGGAACAGCATTTGCTTCAACTGATTTGTTAGTAAGCAGAATCTACTATGGAGCGGTTACAGATTTAGCTACAGGTTGCGAAAGTTCAGTAAGATTGGCTGTTACAGTAAATGTCAACGATCCGGGAACTCCGACTTTAGTGACAGCAGGAACTCAAAACTTCTGTACAGTTGATGCGCCTACTTTTGCAAGCGTTCAGTTTAATGAAACAAACATCGTTTGGTATACAGCTTTAACAGGCGGAACATTAATTGCTTCTACAACAGCTTTAACAAGCGGTACATATTATGCGGCAATTTCAGACCTTACAACAGGCTGTGAAAGCGCAACAAGACTTCAAGTTGATGTGATTGTGACTGATCCAGCGACGCCAACAACCACAGAAAGCACTCAGAATTTCTGTCTGTCTGCTGCTTCAACAGTTGCTAATATTCAAGTGAATGAAAGCAATGTGGTTTGGTACGATGCGGCTACGGGAGGAACTGCATTTGCTTCTACTGATCTGTTAACAAGCAGAATCTATTATGGAGTAATTAAAGATCCAGTTACAAATTGTGAAAGTTCAGTAAGATTGGCCGTTACAGTAAATGTAAACGATCCGGGAACTCCGACTTTAGTGACAGCAGGAACGCAAAACTTCTGTACAGTTGATGCGCCTACTTTTGCAAGCGTTCAGTTTAATGAAACAAACATCGTTTGGTACACAGCTTTAACAGGCGGAACATTAATTGCTCCAACAACAGCATTGACCAGCGGTACATATTATGCGGCAATTTCAGACCTTACAACAGGCTGTGAAAGCGCAACAAGACTTCAAGTTGATGTGATTGTGACTGATCCAGCGACGCCAACAACCACAGAAAGCACTCAGAATTTCTGTCTGTCTGCTGCTTCAACAGTTGCTAATATTCAAGTGAATGAAAGCAATGTGGTTTGGTACGATGCGGCTACGGGAGGAACGGCATTTGCTTCTACCGATCTATTAACAAACAGAATCTACTATGGAGCAATTAAAGATCCAGTTACAAACTGTGAAAGTTCAGTAAGATTGGCAGTTACTGTAAATGTAAGCGATCCGGGAACTCCGACATTAGTGACAGCAGGGACACAAAATTTCTGTACGGTTAATGCGCCAACATTTGCAAGTGTTCAGTTTAATGAAACAAACATCGTTTGGTATACAGCTTTAACAGGCGGAACAGCAATTCCATCTACCACAGCTTTAACAAGCGGTACATATTATGCGGCGATTTCAGACCTTACAACAGGCTGTGAAAGTGCAACAAGACTTCAAGTTGATGTGATTGTGACTGATCCGGCAACACCAACAACTACAGAAAGCACTCAGAATTTCTGTCTTTCTGCTGCGGCAACGGTTGCTAATATTCAAGTGAATGAAAGCAACGTGGTTTGGTATGATGCGGCTACGGGAGGAACGGCATTTGCTTCTACCGATCTATTAACAAGCAGAATCTACTATGCAGCAATTACAGATGCAATTACAGGCTGCGAGAGTTCAGTGAGATTGGCAGTTACAGTAAATGTAAACGATCCGGGAACGCCGACTTTAGTGACATCAGGAACACAAAACTTCTGTACAGTTGATGCGCCTACTTTTGCAAGCGTTCAGTTTAATGGAGGAAACATTGTATGGTACACAGCTTTAACAGGCGGAACATTAATTGCTTCTACAACAGCTTTAACAAGCGGAACATATTATGCTGCAATTTCAGACCTTACAACAGGCTGTGAAAGTGCAACAAGACTTCAAGTTGATGTGATTGTGACTGATCCGGCAACGCCAACAACTACAGAAAGCACTCAGAATTTCTGTCTTTCTGCTGCGGCAACGGTTGCTAATATTCAAGTGAATGAAAGTAATGTTGTTTGGTACGATGCGGCTACAGGAGGTACTGCATTTGCTTCTACTGATCTGTTAACAAGCAGAATCTATTATGGAGCAATTAAAGATCCAGTTACAAATTGTGAAAGTTCAGTAAGATTGGCAGTTACGATAAATGTAAACGATCCAGGAACACCAACTTTAATTACAGCAGGAACGCAAAATTTCTGTAAAGAAGATCTTCCAACATTTGCAAGCATTCAGACTAATCCAGCCAATGTGATTTGGTATGATGCAGCGACAGGAGGAAATGTAATTGCTCCGACAACGGCTTTAACAACAGGCCAATATTTTGCAGCAATTAACGATTCGGCAACAGGTTGTGAAAGCGCAACAAGATTAACAGTTGATGTTAATGTGAGCGATCCGGGAACACCGACTTTAGTAACAGCAGGAACACAAAACTTCTGTACAGTTAATGCGCCAACTTTTGCAAGTGTTCAGTTTAATGGAGGAAACATTGTATGGTATACAGCTTTAACAGGCGGAACAGCGATTCCATCTACAACAGCTTTAACCAGCGGTACATATTATGCTGCAATTAACGATCCAGCAACAGGATGCGAAAGTGCAGATAGAGCTGAGGTTATAGTAAATGTAACAGATCCGGCAACGCCAACAACAACTGCTACAGCACAAACTTTCTGTACAGGAACAAACCCTACAGTTGCTAATATTCAAGTGAATGAAAGTAATGTAGTTTGGTACACAACTCAAACAGGAGGAACAGCTTTAGCTTCGACAACTGCACTAACTACAGCAACTTACTATGGAGCAATAAAAGATCCAGCAACAGGATGCGAAAGCAGTGTAAGATTACAAGTAGCTGTAACAGTTGGAAACACAATAAATCCAACAACAAACAATGCAGCACAAACTTTCTGTTCTACAAATGTACCGACAGTTGCTAATATTCAAGTAAACGAAAGCAATGTAACATGGTATACAGCTGCAACGGGAGGAACAGTAATACCAGCGGGAACACCTCTGACTTCTGGAGTTTATTTCGGAAATATTGTTGATCCATCAGGTTGTGAAAGCTCAACTCGTTTACAAGTAACGGTTACAGTAGTTAATCCTAGTGCGACACCGACAACTGCTAACACAACTCAAAACTTCTGTACTTTAAATTCGCCAACAGTGGCTAGTATTCAAGTGAACGAAGCAAATGTTGTGTGGTATAGTACAGCAACAGGAGGAACAGCAATTCCGTCTACAACAGCTCTTGCAACAGGTACTTATTATGGTGCGATTTCAAGCGCTAATGGATGTGAAAACCCAGTAAGATTAGCTGTTACGGTAAATGTAAATTCACCAAGTGTAATTACAACACCAAGAACTACACAAACATTCTGTTTATCTGCTTTGCCAACATTGGCTAGTATTTTCGTAAACGAAACAAATGTAGTTTGGTATGCATCTGCAACTGGTGGAACAGCATTAGCAAATACGACTCCGCTGACTGCAACGACTTACTATGCGGGATCATTAACCAATACATTTAATGGTTGTGATAACGGACCAAGATTAGGTGTTAGAATTGCATTTGAAGATGATGCAGCTGTTCAGATTGCAACTACAGATGATACGCCATGTGTATTCAAAGGTGTAACTTATTCAATTGCAAATGGTAAATCGAATTATGTTTGGACGATCAACGGAGGTACAATTGTTTCTGGTGGAGGTACAAGCGATGGATCTGTAACAGTTTCTTGGTCAGATGTTGGTCCAGGAACAGTAACTGTAGCTTATGTGAATAATTGTGACGAAAGAACAATTAAAACTCTAAATGTTAGTGTTGCAAGTTGTTCAGATTTAACGATTACTCATACTGTAGATAATCCAACTCCGAATTTTGGAGACAAGGTGACATTTACTATAACAGTAAACAATGTAGGTGAGGGTGATTTCATTAATACTATTGTTAGTGATTTACTTCCAAGCGGTTTACAATTAGTAAGTTCTTCAGCAACTTCAGGAACATACGATCCAGCAACACAGATTTGGACAATTCCAACACTAAACGCAGGACAAAGTACAGTATTGACAATTGTAGCAGAAGTTCTGCCAAGTGGTACTTACACAGTTGTTGCAGCAGTAGAAATTTCGACTCCTTTAGATGTTGATGCTTCAAACAATTCAGCTTCAGTAACGTTAGTGCCAATTTGTCTAACAGTTTACAATGAGTTTACTCCAAATAATGATGGTAAAAACGATTTGTTCAGAATTGACTGTATTGAATCTCATCCAAACAACGAGTTGAAAGTATTTAATAGATACGGGGCATTAGTGTATAGTAAAGCACATTATGAAAATGATTGGAACGGTACTGCAAATGTATCCGGAGTTGTTAATAGAGGAGATATGCTGCCAACAGGTACTTATTTTTATGTGATAACCATTGGAGATGGAACGGTTAAAAAAGGCTGGTTATCTATTATGAGATAATCCACTTCTATTAATCATCTAATTAATTAAACTAAATAAGTATCGTTATGAAACTATATATAAAATCATTAGAAACGTATTTAATTTTAATATGTTCTATTATCTCGGTTTGTGCTTCGGCACAACAAGATCCCGAATATACCCAGTATATGTATAATACTATGGCGGTAAATCCAGCGTATGCTGGATCTACCGGAACCATAGAGGCAGCTCTTTTATATCGTTCTCAATGGGTAGGAATGCCCGGAGCTCCAGAAACACAGTCTTTCTCTATTCATTCTCCTCTTAGAAATGAAAAATTAGGATTAGGTTTGAGTATTGTAAATGATAAAATCGGACCTTCAAATGAACTATATCTTGACGGAAACTTCTCTTATTCATTGCCTCTTGGTTATGAAAAAAGATTGGCTTTTGGTATAAAAGCTGGTACTAGAATGTTAAACGTCGATTGGTCTAAAGGAAGATATTATGACAATGATGATGTTTTGTTAAATCAAAACATTAACAATCAGATGAAACTAGCAGTAGGAGCAGGTATTTACTACTATACAGAAAAATGGTATGTAGGACTCTCAGTTCCAAGTTTTATTCAGAATGATTATTATGACGATGTTCGTGAATCTATTGATTATGATCGTATGCATTACTATTTAATGGGAGGTTATGTTTTTGATTTGAATCCAAATTTGAAATTTAAACCAGCATTTTTAGTAAAAGCAGTAAGCGGTGCGCCACTTACAGCAGATATATCGGCAAATTTCATGATTCAGGAAAAGTTTGTTATAGGGGGAGCATATCGAACAGATGATTCGGTAAGCATACTGGCAGGTTTTCAAATATCACCAAGTTTCTATCTTGGATACGCATTTGATTATACTGTAAGCCAATTGAATAAATACAATGATGGCTCACACGAATTCATTTTGCGTTATCAATTTGTGAAAAACCAAAGCAAAATTAAATCTCCTCGATTCTTCTAAAACCAAAACTTATGAGAAAACTATATATCCTATGTTTAATTTTGAGCGTTACGTTTAGTTTCGCTCAAAAAACTAATTTGAAGAAAGCTGATGCTTTGTTTAGAAACTTCTCGTATTTGGATGCTTCTAAAGCTTACGAAGAATGTTTGCAAAACATAAAAGATCCATCAGCTCAGACTTTGAAGAATGCAGCAGATTCTTACTATTTTATTTCTGATTCTAGAAATGCACTTAAATGGTACAAAAAATTGTATGAAGTGCAAGGAAACAATCTGACTGACATCTACTACTTGCGTTATATCCAATCTATGAAAGCAGTTATGGATTATGATGAAGCAGACAAAATCACAAAAGAATATCTAGATAAAAAAGGTGATAAAACGGAGATTAATAAATATGTTGTCCAAAAGAAATATATGGACAGCGTTGCAAAAGCAAAACCTCTTTACACCATTAAAAATTTAGATATTAATACTAGTAAATCAGATTTTGGAGCTACATTTTTTAAAGACAACGTAGTATTTACATCAGCTCGTGATACAACAAAGTTTATGGATAAGTTGTACACTTGGAACAATCAGCCTTTTCTTAATTTGTATCTAGCAGAAAGAAATCCTGCAGATGGAAGTTTATTCAACGAAACAGTCTTTATTCCGAATGTGATGACCAAATATCATGAGGCGACAGCTAGTTTTGATAAAGAAGGAAAGACTATGTATTATTCGACCAATATTGTAAAGAAAAACAAATTAGTCGTTGATGAAGCCAAAGTAAATAACTTTCAAATTATCAAAGGGGCAATTGTCGATAATAAATTAGAAAATCCGCAGAAAGTATTTTTTGACAGCGATGATTATTCTGTAGGACATCCATCATTAAGTGAAGATGGGCAATTGCTTTTCTTTGCTTCAGATATGCCTGGAGGATATGGAGAAACAGATTTGTACATGGTAAAAATTGCGGCCGATGGGACTATGAGCTCGCCTCAGAATCTAGGACCAAATATTAATACGATTGGGAATGAAGTTTTTCCATTTTATCAAAACGGAGTTTTATACTTTTCTTCTGACGGACATTATGGTTGGGGAGATTTAGATGTCTACGAAAGCAAGTTTTTGGCAAATGGAAGTTTTTCAGCACCAAAGAATCTTGGAGCACCAATCAACAGTAACAAAGATGATTTCTCTTTTATAATTGATAAGACAAATGCTTACGGTTATTTTTCTTCTAACAGAGCAGGAGGAAAAGGTGATGATGATATTTATTCTTTCGTAAAAGGAAAACCAGTTTGCAACCAAAGTATTTCTGGAATGGCTATCGATCACAAAACAAAAAAGCCTCTTACAGATGTTACGATAATGGCGTATAACTCTTTTAGCGAAGTCTTAGGTGAAACCAAAACAAATTTTGATGGAAAATATGCTATTGAAGTTCCTTGTAACAAAGTAGTTAAAATGATTGCTGCAAAACCAAATTATAGCAGCGATGATAAAACGGTAGAAACAACTAAAGAAAATGGTGGCGAAATAAAAGATGTAAATTTTGAATTGAGCAATTACGATGACTTAGTTGTCAAAAAACAAGGAGTTGAAAAAGTCGATGTAAATCCAATTTATTTTGATTACAACAAGTACGATATTACGCCAAAAGCAATTGAAGAATTGTCTAAAGTTGTATTTATTATGCAGAAATTTCCAAATATTAGAATCAAAATTGAATCGCATACAGATTCACGCGGAAAAGATTCGTACAATTTGAAACTTTCAGACAATAGAGCAAAATCTACACGTGATTATATTCTTTCACAAGGTATAGATGCTTCTAGAATCGAAAGCGCAATTGGATATGGAGAATCTCGATTAGTCAATAAATGTAAAAATGGTGTAAAATGTTCTGAAGAAGAGCATTCTCAAAATAGACGTTCGGACTTTATCATTATTCAAAAATAATTTTATATTTTCGCTGTAAAGTATTGATTTTCAGTTAAAAATATAAAACGTCGAAACCATTTGGAAGTTGGTTTTTTTAATTCTTTTTTAAGAATAATGGACAAGGAGAAAATCAGGCTGCATGAATTTGCAGTCTGATTTTTGATTTTCTAAAACTTTTATTTTTTCTGCATTTGAACAAAAATAAATTCTAATTTTGATATTCAGTTTTTCATTACTATAATCTGCAATATTTTACTATTTATGAGCATTCAAGAGACCATTCAAGCATTACGAAATGAACTTAATCAACACAACTATAATTATTATGTGTTAGACAATGCCACAATTTCAGATTATGATTTTGATATTAAGCTTAAAGAGCTTCAGGATTTAGAAAACAAACATCCAGAGTTTTTTGACGAAAACTCGCCAACTCAACGAGTTGGAGGAAGTGTGACTAAGAATTTTAAAACAATTGCACATCAATACAGAATGTATTCTTTAGATAATTCTTATTCTAAAGAAGATCTTCTAGATTGGGAAAACCGTATTCAGAGAGTTTTAGGAAACGTAAGTCTTCAATATACTTGCGAGTTAAAATACGATGGAGCTTCGATAAGCATTACATACGAAAACGGAAAATTAGTTCAGGCCTTAACACGTGGTGATGGTTTTCAGGGAGATGAGGTAACAAATAACATTAAAACCATAAAATCGGTGCCGTTGCATTTAAAAGGAAATTATCCTGATAAATTTGATATTCGTGGAGAAATTATTCTACCGCATGCAGGTTTTGAAAAAATGAACCAAGAATTAATAGAAATTGGAGAAACACCTTATTCAAACCCAAGAAATACAGCATCAGGAAGTTTAAAATTGCAAGATAGTGCTGAGGTTGCAAAACGTCCTTTAGAATGTCTGCTTTATTTTGTAATAGGAAATAATCTTTCTTTTAAAACACAATATGAAGGATTAGAATCGGCTAGAAGCTGGGGATTCAAAGTCCCTAAAGAAGCAAAATTGGCCAATAGTATGGATGAAGTTTTTGACTTTATCGATTATTGGGATACTCACCGTCATAATTTGCCTTATGAAACAGATGGTGTTGTGGTAAAAGTTAATAGCATTCAGCATCAGGAAGAATTAGGTTATACGGCAAAAGCACCACGCTGGGCAATTGCTTATAAATTTAAAGCGGAACAAGTTTCAACCAAATTAAAATCAATTTCGTACCAAGTTGGAAGAACGGGAGCTATAACGCCAGTTGCCAATTTAGAGCCGGTACAGCTTGCAGGAACGATTGTAAAAAGAGCTTCTCTTCATAATGCCGATCAGATTGAAAAATTAGATATTAGAATTAATGACACTGTTTTTGTTGAAAAAGGAGGAGAGATTATCCCAAAAATCATTGCTGTAGATTTAGAAAAGCGTCCAGAGAATTCAGAGAAAACAAATTATATCGCATATTGTCCAGAATGTCATACTGAATTGGTTCGAAATGTTGGAGAAGCCAATCATTATTGCCCTAATTTTTACGGATGTCCTCCGCAGATTATTGGAAGAGTGCAGCATTACATTTCAAGAAAAGCAATGGATATTGAAGGACTTGGAGGAGAAACAGTTGCCTTGTTGTTCAAAAATGATTTAGTGCACAATTATGCTGATTTATATGAATTGAAAGTGGAAGACATTCTGCATTTGGAAAGAATGGCTCAAAAATCTGCTGAGAACTTGGTAAATGGAGTTCAGAAATCAAAAGAAATTCCATTTGAAAGTGTATTATTTGCGCTAGGAATTCGTTTTGTAGGAGAGACGGTTGCTAAAAAACTAGCCAAACATTATAAAAATATAGATGCTTTAGCGCAAGCTTCTTTAATGGATTTAGTTTTGGTTGATGAAATTGGAGAAAGAATTGCTAAAAGTGTGATCGAATTCTTCGAAAATGAAGAAAATCAGAAAATTATTGAACGTTTAAAAAGTTATGGAATTCAATTTCAAATTGAAGAAAAAATAAACCCAAATGCTACTGATAAATTTGTTGGAAAAACTTTTGTGGTTTCTGGCGTCTTTAGTCAATTTTCTAGAGACGAACTTAAGAAAGCCATTGAAGATAACGGAGGAAAAGTAGGAAGCTCAATTTCTGCAAAAACAGATTTTGTAGTGGCAGGAGATAATATGGGACCAGCAAAACTGGAGAAAGCAACTAAGTTGAACATCGCCATATTATCAGAAGAAGATTTTATAAACAAATTGAATGAAGCCTAACAAACCATCATTAATTTTGTTCTTTATCGGCTTGTTTTGTACAATTATTTTTGATTGGACAGAACAAGAGGTTTTTGCGACATATGCAAAGGCTATCGTTCTCCCTGCTATTTTTATTTATTATTTAATTAGCAGTGAGTTCGAAATCGGAAAAACAGAAGGTGTAATTTTTCTCTTCTGTTTTGTTGGACAAGTCTATGATTTAATGGATGTTGAAACTTCTGAATTAGGAGGAGTAATCAGTTTCTTGATTGTTTATAGCTTAATAGTTACCATATTTATTAGGCAACACGAAAGGATAAAATTAACAAGGCGTGATATTCTGCCTATTTCTATCGTAGTGGTTTTTATAGTCTATTTGTTAATCTCTGTTTTAAGCTTGCAGCTCGACAGCATGAGAAAATTTATACTGCTTTACACCGTCTACGGAATCGTCTTAAGTGTTCTCAGTTATTTCTGTTTCGTGAGCTACATTACAAAAGGAACGCACATAGCATTGCTGATGTCGCTCATGGCAGTAAGCTACATCTTCTCTGATATTTTTTATATTTTTAATGAATATTTCTCGTATTCAATTGTTTTAGTTTTAATACGAGATACAACTCAAATTCTAGCTTATTTCTTTATGGTAGAATACTTTTTAGAAAAAGCTAGAATTCAAAAAAAGACTATACAACAATAGTTGCGCTTTGATTTGTATGGGCTTTGTCTTTATCAAAATAGAAATCGATACGGCCTAAATTAATTCCGTAACATCCAACTTGATTTACCAATACATCTTTTCCAGCTTTATTTTTTACAATTGTAGGTTTGTCCAAAAAAGTATGAGTATGTCCTCCAATAATTAAGTCGATATCTTGAGTTTGTTCTGCAAAAGTCAAATCACTAATTTTTGTTGGTTCATCTTTGTATTTGTAACCTAAATGCGAAAGACAAATTACCAAATCACATTTTTCTTGCTTTCTCAAAAGCTGTGTCATGTCTTGAGCAACTTCAACAGGATTGTGGTAAACTGTTTCTAAATACAATTTTTTATCAACTAAACCTTGCAGTTCGATTCCAACACCAAAAACACCAACTTTAATTCCGTTTTTATTAAAGATTTTGTACGGTTTCACATGTCCGTCCATAACCGTATTTTTAAAGTCGTAGTTAGAATTGATAAAGTCGAAAGTTGCGTGCGGAAGTTGCGCATATAATCCGTCAAGACCATTATCAAAATCGTGATTTCCAATTGTAGAAGCATCATATTTCATCATGCTCATCAATTTGAACTCTAATTCACCTCCATAATAATTAAAATATGGCGTTCCTTGAAAAATATCTCCAGCATCCAACAAAAGTACATTCGGATTTTCTTTGCGAATAGTTTCAATCAATGCTGCACGACGAGATACACCACCTTTATTAGGATTACGCGGATCATCAGCAGGAAAAGGATCGATGTGACTGTGCACATCATTAGTATGTAGAATCGTTAAATGCTTAATATCGTTACTTTCAAAACTGCTCAAAGACAATCCTAAACTTAGTAGGGCAGTACTTGCTGCTGTTTTTTCGATAAACTCTCTTCTTTTCATTTTGTATATTTTTTGCAGAAATGCTTTGCTTGTTCTTTATAATTTTTATTCCTCTGTGATTCTGATATTTTTAGGAGCAACAACAGTGTCTACTTCTTTAAAATAATCAATCAGTACATCTCTAAGTTTGTAGTTTAAGTCAAACTTTTGAGTGCTTTTTGCAAAGAAAGTCATGCTGTCACCTCCATTTGCTAAATAATCATTTGTAGCAACATAGTACGTTTTGTTTAGATCAAGCGGTTTGCCTTGTACCATGATGTTTTTTGCCTTATTGTCTTTCGTAATTGTAAAAGTCATTCCAGACAATGGCTGAGGTTTTTTCTCCTTAATAATATAAGCAGCAATTTCTGAGATCTGTTCTCCTTTTAAAGCCATAACAACCAAGCTGTTTTCAAAAGGCATAATTTCAAAAGCCGATCTTGTCGTTACATTTCCTTTTGGAAGAATAGCACGAATACCGCCATGATTTAAAAGACATAAATCAATATCTTTCTTTTCGCGAGCGTTAAAAACAATGTTTCCTCTTTGCACACAAACATCTGCCATTAGGCTTCCAATGCCAGTTTGCCATTTTCCAGTGCTTTTGTCAAGAGTTTCAGGGCAATAAGCCAATACATTATCCAAATCTTTGTTAATGTGATCGCGATAAGGCTTAATAAAGTTTTCAATTTCAGGAGTTTCCGCAGCTTTTTCGTTAACTGGAAGTTGTTTTCCTTCAATTTTTGTTAAATTGTAGTTACTCTTACTACAAGAAGAGATTAAAAAAAGTGTTAAGAATATAACAAAAAGTTTTAAAAATCCGTTATACTTTTTTAGTTTTACCATTTTAAATGCAACTTAAATAATTAATTTTGTAATCTGGTAAAAGTACTATGTTTTTGAATTATATAAAGGAGTTTTTTGTAAAAAAATCATTAAATGATAATTTAAATAATGAAAAAAGCGAAGTCTTTACTAAAAACGTTCAAACGGTTGGTTTATTGATAGATGAGAGCAATTTTGAATCTTCAGAAGCACTAATAAAGGAGTTAACGCTCCACGGAATTGCTTCAGAAAATATAAAAGTTGTTGCTTACAGAGAGAAATTCAAGGAAAAAGAGACCTATCCTCGTCCGACTTTTGGTAAAAAACATATCAATTGGAGGGGAGAAATTACAGAAGGTTTCTTGGCTGAATTTGTAAATTCAGAATTTGATCTTTTATTAAGTTATTATGATGTGGACAATATCATCTTAAAATTGATAACAAGCAAGTCAAAAGCTAAATTTAAAGTCGGATTCTCTGCTGTAGATCAAAGATTAAATCGCTTGATGATTAGTACAGAATTAGGAAGCTATAAACTGTTCATTTCGGAATTGTTTAGGTATTTAGAAAAAATAAAATAAATTAATTAATAATATGCAATCATTGATAGGAACTGGTGTTGCGCTTGTGACGCCATTTAAAAAAGATTTTTCAGTTGACATCGAGGCTTTACAGCGAATTGTAAACTTCTCTATAGATGGTGGAGTGGAGTATCTTGTTGTGATGGGAACAACAGCAGAAAATGCAACCCTTACAGCAGATGAGAAAGAGTTGGTTATAAAGACTGTAATCGATGTAAATAAAGGAAGATTGCCTCTAGTTTTAGGAGTAGGAGGTAATAATACTATGCAGATTGTTGAAGAGTTAAAAACAAGAGATTTTACTGCTTTTGAAGCGATATTATCTGTTTCTCCATATTATAATAAACCAACACAAGAAGGAATTTATCAGCATTTTAAAGCAATCGCTGAAGCTTCTCCAGTTCCTGTAATCCTATATAATGTTCCAGGAAGAACTTCAAGCAACATGCTTCCTTCAACTGTAGTGCGTTTGGCAAATGATTTCGAAAATGTAGTTGCAATTAAAGAGGCAGCTGGAGATATGGCTCAAGCAATGCAGATTATTAAAAATGCTCCAAAAGATTTCTTAGTGATTTCTGGAGATGATATGCTGGCACTTCCAATTGTTTTGGCGGGTGGAGCAGGAGTTATTTCTGTAATTGGACAAGGTTTTCCTAAAGAATTTTCAGAAATGATTCGTTTAGGACTAAATAAAAAAGCGGTTGATGCGTTTAAAACACATTATTTCTTGTCAGATAGTATCGATATGATTTTTGAACAAGGAAATCCAGCCGGAATCAAACAAATCTTCCAAGCCCTTGGAATTGCTGAAAATACGGTTCGTCTTCCTTTAGTTTCTGTCGATGATTCACTTGCGGCAAGACTAAATGAGTTTGTAAAAAACAGCATTAAATAATTGTTAAAGTGTTAGTATTTTAAGATACTAAAAAATTATTTTGCAGTAGCTAAATTAATAACTAAATTTGCCACCGAAACTTCGGTGCGATTTCACTTTGGCATAATTGTCTGAGAGATTGTAATAACAGTAAGAAAATGAAAAAAATAGTATTGCTTTTAATTGTTGTAACTCTTTTTTATTCTTGTGGAGAATATCAAAAAGCGTTGAAAAATGAAGATGTTGCAGCAAAATTTGAAATGGCAACAAAAATGTATGATGCTGGTAAATACACAAAAGCGATTCGTCTTTTTGAGCAATTAGCAACTTCGTACAGAGGAAAACCTCAAGCAGAAAAGCTATTTTACATGTTTTCGCAGTCGTATTATAAAACAAAACAATATTATTTAGCTGGTTATCAGTTTGAAGCGTTTGTTTCTGGTTATCCACGAAGTGAAAAAGTGCAAGAAGCTGCTTTTTTAGGTGCCTATAGTTATTCTAAATTGTCGCCAGTTTATAGCTTAGATCAAGCAGATACTGTAAAAGCATTAGAAAAGTTACAGACTTTTATTGATAATTATCCAAACTCTGAATACATTCCTCAAGCAAATGAGACTGTACAGTTGCTAAATGGTAAATTGGAGAAAAAAGCATATGAAAATGCTAAAGGATATAATACAATTTCAGATTATAAATCGGCTTTAATAGCTTTTGATAATTTTATCGCAGATTTTCCTGGAACGCCTTTCAAAGAAGATGCATTGTTTTATAAATATGATTCAGCATATAAGTTGGCAATTAACAGTATTCCTTCAAAAATGGAAGAACGTTTGCATGTTGCGCAAACAGCTTATGCTAATTTGATCAAATTTAAAAACGATACAAAATATAAAAAACAGGCAGAAGAAATGAATGCCAGAGTTGAAACAGATTTACAAAAATTTACTAAATAAAAGAAAGTCATGGATTTAAAAAAGACGAATGCTCCTGTAAACACAATAACTTACAATAAGACAGTTATTGAAGAGCCAACAGGAAATGTGTATGAGGCAATTACCATTATGGCTAAAAGAGCAAATCAAATTAATTCAGAGATTAAAAAAGAATTGACTGAAAAATTAGAAGAGTTTGCTACTTATAATGATAGTCTAGAAGAAGTTTTTGAAAATAAAGAACAAATTGAAGTTTCTAAATTTTACGAAAAATTACCAAAACCACACGCTTTAGCTGTTCAAGAATGGTTAGACGGTAAAACTTACCACAGAAGTTCAAACAAATAATAGTACAATGTCAGTTTTAAACGGGAAAAAGATTTTACTAGGTGTTTCTGGTGGAATCGCAGCGTATAAAACAGCCACTTTAGTACGACTTTTTATAAAAGCAGGTGCACATGTCCAAGTGATCATGACACCTGCTTCTAAGGATTTTGTAACCCCACTTACATTATCTACTTTATCTAAAAATCCAGTACATTCAAGCTTCTTTAATCAAGATGATGAAGATGCAGTTTGGAACAATCACGTTGAATTGGCTCTTTGGGCAGATTTTATGCTGATTGCGCCTGCTACTGCAAATACATTGTCTAAAATGGCTACGGGGAATTGCGATAATCTTTTAATTGCGACCTATTTATCGGCAAAATGTCCAGTTTATTTTGCGCCTGCAATGGACTTGGATATGTACAAGCATCCTTCAACTTTATCTAGTTTTACTGCACTAAAACAGTTTGGAAATATTATGATTCCTGCTGAAAGTGGAGAATTGGCAAGTGGTTTGTCAGGCGAAGGCCGAATGGCTGAACCTGAGAATATTGTCGCTTTTCTAGAGGCTGATTTAGAAAGTAAATTGCCTTTAAAAGGAAAAAAAATACTAGTTACTGCAGGACCGACATACGAAGCGATAGACCCTGTACGTTTTATTGGAAATCATTCGTCAGGAAAAATGGGGTTTGATATAGCTAATGAAGCGGCAAGTTTAGGTGCAGAAGTGTTTTTAATTGCTGGACCTACTCATTTTAAAGTAAAAAACAGTCTAGTAAAAGTGGTAGATGTAATTTCAGCTCAAGAAATGTACGATGCTTGTCATTTATATTTTAATGAAGTTGACGCGGCAATCGCGGCGGCGGCAGTTGCAGATTATAGGCCAAAATTTGTTGCAGATCAAAAGATTAAAAAGAATACAGAAGAATTTTCGATAGAGCTTGAAAAAACAAAAGATATATTGTCGTCGTTGGGAGCTATCAAAAAAAATCAGTTTTTAATTGGATTTGCATTAGAAACTGAAAATGAAATTGAAAATGCTAAGTTGAAAATTCAGAAAAAAAACTTAGATTTGATTGTTTTAAATTCCTTACAAGATAAAGGTGCAGGTTTTAAAAAAGAAACCAATAAAGTAACGTTTATTGATAAAAATTTTGAAATCGAACCTATGGAATTAAAATCAAAAGAATCTGTTGCGGCTGATATTTTGAATAAAGTTATTCTGCATTTTTCAAAATCATAAATTTAGAATATACGCCGAAAGCATAATTTGGAAGCAATTTATGTTTGTAAAATTAAATATTTAGACGATTATGAATAAGATAGTTACGCTATTAGTGTTTTTAAGCTTTGGTTTTGTACAAGCTCAACAGCTAAATTGTACAGTGACTATTAATACAGAACGTCTAACAAATCCAAATAATCAGGTTTTTAAAACGCTACAAACTTCTCTGGCAGAATTTGTCAATAAAACAGATTGGACAGGATCGGTTTTAAAACAAAACGAGAGAATAAACTGTTCGATGTATATTACTTTATCGTCTAACAGTTCAGATCAATTTACGGGAACAATTCAAGTTCAGTCTTCGAGATTGATTTTTAATTCTACGTATTCTTCTCCAGTTTTAAATTACAACGATAAAGATTTCAATTTCAGATACACAGAATATGAACCATTATTGTTTAATCCGAGTACATACGAGTCAAACTTGGTTTCGGTTATTTCTTTCTATTGTTATGTGATTTTAGGAATGGATGCAGATACTTTTCAAATGGGAGCTGGAAATCCTTATCTTCAAACCGCACAGAATATTGCCAACGTTGCGCAGCAAGGAGGGTTTAAAGGTTGGAATCAATCTGACGGACTTCAAAATCGCTACTATTTAATTAATGATATGATTGCGCCAACGTATAGTGATTTACGTCAAACAAGTTATGCTTATCATACAGGATTGGATGCCATGACATTAGATATAAAAGCATCTAAAGAGAAAATCAAAAATGCATTAATGCTTATTGGTAAATTAAATTCTGTTAAGCCAAATGCTTTTATAACCCGAGTTTTCTTTGATGCAAAATCAGATGAAATTGTTTCTATTTTCTCAGGAGGTCCAAGTATCACGATTACAGATTTAACCGATGTTTTAAATAAAGTTTCGCCGTTAAATTCTACAAAATGGTCACAGATTAAATACTAATCTCGTTTTTCATTTTTATCTTCGCTAACTTTTAACTTTTATTTTTACAAAATTGCCCTATGATTACATCGCTGTCAATTAAAAATTATGCTCTTATCGAAAAACTGGCCATAGATTTCTCTAAAGGTTTTTCTATAATTACGGGAGAGACAGGTGCAGGAAAGTCAATTATTTTAGGGGCTATTGGGCTTGTTTTAGGTAAAAGGGCAGATCTTACTTCGTTAAAAAATAAAGAAGAGAAATGTGTTATTGAAGCACAATTCGAAATTGGGAAATACAACTTAAAAGAATTTTTCGAAGCTAATGATTTGGATTATGAAAATGAAACCATCATTAGAAGAGAAATTTTGCCTTCTGGTAAATCTCGTGCTTTTATAAATGATAGTCCGGTAAATCTTCAAGAATTGCAGGATTTGAGTTTGTATTTGATAGATATACATTCTCAGCAGCAAACTCAGGAATTATCAGATGAAAACGTTCAGTTTAAAATTATTGATGCCATTGCTAACAATAATGAAGTAATTGCGGAATATCAAAAACTGCTTAAGTCTTATAAATCAGATAAATCGAAATTAAATGCTTTGCTTAAAAAACAAAGTGATGCAGGAAAAGAGCAAGAATACCACACGTTTTTATTGAATGAATTGGTGGCTGCTCAATTAAAATCTGGTGAGCAAGAAGAATTAGAAGCAGATTACGAAAAGCTGAATAATGTGGAGATTATTAAAGAATCTCTAGATAAATCTTTAGCAATTGCAAATGAAGAGCAATTTGGTGTTTTTCATAGTTTAAATGAAATCAAAAATGCATTGCAAAAAGTAGCTCCTTTTTCTGTAGAATATCAAAATTTATTTGAAAGAATAACAAGTTTGTCTATTGAGTTTGATGATGTTTCTAAAGAATTAGAAAGCAGCTCAGAAAAATTATTGAATGATCCTGTACAATTAGAGTTGATCAATCAAAAATTGCAGACGATTTATAATTTACAGAAAAAACATCAAGTAAGTTCTGTAGATGAATTGCTTCAAATTCAATCAGATTTAGGAAACTCTCTTTTAGAGCTGGATAATATGGATGATGAAATTGCTTCGTTGTCTAAAATTATCGAAGAAAAAGCTACAGAATTAGATAATTACGCTTCGAAAATACATGAAAATAGGGTGAATGCTATCCCGAGTTTATCGGCGCAATTGGTTTCAATTTTAGAAACATTAGGAATGCCGAATGCTCGTTTCAACATGGAATTGCAGTCTTCTGAAACGTATTTCCAAAATGGAAAAGACGAACTACAATTCTTGTTTTCTGCAAATAAAGGAACCGATTTTGGTTTGCTGAAAAAAGTAGCTTCAGGAGGAGAAATGTCTCGTATTATGCTGGCTGTGAAAGCAATTTTAGCTAAATATTCAAAATTACCAACTTTAATTTTTGATGAAATTGATACTGGTGTTTCTGGTGAAATCGCGATTAGAATGGGGGAAATTATGAAGGAAATGAGCAACACAATGCAAATTTTCGCAATCACGCATTTACCACAGATCGCAGCAAAAGGAGATTCTCATTTTAAAGTTTCTAAAGCTACTGTTGGCAACGATACGCTGTCAGAATTGAAACTTTTATCACAAGAAGATCGAATCATAGAAATAGCTCAAATGTTATCGGGAGCCAATATTTCTGACTCGGCTTTAAATCACGCAAAAGAATTATTGAATTAAAATATAGAAATGGAGAGTTTGAGTTTTTACGAAAATCAGTTTATAAAAGCAGATTCGTTAATTTCTGAAGGAAATTCGGCAGATGCAAAAGAATTACTGGAAGAAATCTTGTCCCAGTATCCTGATTTCGGTAAAGCACACAATCATTTGGGTTGGATTTATTATAACAAGCTGAGCGATTACGAAAGAGGGATTTATCACTATAAATTGGCGATGAAATTTGATCCTAAATATGCTGCTCCATACTTAAACTATACTTATTTGCTTATTGATATTGGTCGTTACGCCGAAGCAAAAGAGCATATTAAATTTACAATAGCAAATTTAGAAAACGCAGATAACTCTTCTTATAACAGCGAATTAGGAAGAATGGCCGAATACGAAAACGACTATACAGCAGCTTATAACTATTATAAAGAGGCTACGAAAAATGCATTAAACCCAAATTTTATTGACAATATGAAGGCCAATATGAAAAGGGTTAAGGATAAAATGTCTATTTTTGAAAAATTAAAACTGAAATTGAAATAATACAAAAAAAAATAATTGCAAGATGATTATAGAACCTAGAATGAGAGGATTTATTTGTTTGACTGCCCATCCAACGGGAGCTGAGCAAAATGTAAAAAATCAAATCGAATACGTAAAATCTAAAGGAGAAATCGCTGGTGCTAAAAAAGTTTTAGTAATTGGTGCTTCTACAGGTTTCGGATTAGCTTCAAGAATTACTAGTGCTTTTGGTTCTGGTGCATCAACAATTGGAGTGTTTTTTGAAAAACCACCAGTTGAAGGAAAAACAGCTTCTCCAGGATGGTATAATTCTGCAGCATTCGAAAAAGAAGCTCATAAAGCAGGTTTATATGCAAAAAGTATCAACGGTGATGCGTTCTCAAATGAAATCAAAAGAGAAACTCTAGATTTAATTAAAGCAGATTTAGGGCAAGTAGATCTTGTAATTTACAGTTTAGCATCTCCAGTACGTACTAATCCAAATACAGGTGTTACGCACCGTTCAGTTTTAAAACCAATTGGACAAACGTTTACAAACAAAACAGTTGATTTCCATACAGGAAAAGTTTCAGATGTTTCTATCGCTCCTGCAAATGAGGAAGATATTGAAAATACTGTAGCAGTAATGGGAGGTGAAGACTGGGCAATGTGGATTGACGCTTTAAAAGCAGAAAACTTATTAGCTGAGGGAGCTGTAACAGTTGCTTATTCTTATATCGGGCCAGCATTAACTGAAGCAGTTTACAGAAAAGGAACTATCGGTCGTGCAAAAGATCACTTGGAAGCTACGGCATTTACTATTACAGATACTTTGCAATCTCTTGGAGGTAAAGCATATGTTTCTGTAAATAAAGCTTTAGTAACTCAAGCAAGTTCTGCAATTCCAGTAATTCCGTTGTATATTTCTCTTTTATATAAAATCATGAAAGAAGAAGGAATTCACGAGGGTTGTATTGAGCAAATTCAACGTTTATTCCAAGACAGATTATACAATGGTTCTGAAGTTCCTGTTGATGAAAAAGGAAGAATCAGAATTGATGACTGGGAAATGCGTGAAGATGTTCAAGAAAAAGTAGCGAAACTTTGGTTGGAAGCTACAACTGAAACATTGCCAGGAATTGGTGATTTAGCAGGTTATAGAAGTGATTTCTTAAATTTATTCGGATTCGAAGTTCCTGGTGTTGATTACAACGCAGATACTAACGAAGTTGTTAATATAGAAAGCATCAAATAATATATTTTTACTACGTAAAACGAAAAACCATCAGCTAAAAGTTGATGGTTTTTTTGTTAATATAACATATCTTTGTTAAAATTTTAAAACAATAAAAATACACCCTTTAATAACGCATATTCTGCTATGATTTTTTCTTTAATTATACCCGTGTATAATCGTCCAGATGAAGTTGATGAGCTTTTGGAAAGTCTCTCAAAATCTGATTATAATGAAGCTTTTGAAATTGTTCTTGTCGAAGATGGATCTTCTGTTCCATGTCGAGATGTGGTGATGAATTATCAAGGAAAATTAAATATTTCATATTATTTTAAAGAAAATTCAGGTCCTGGAGATTCTAGAAATTTCGGAATGCAGAGAGCAAGAGGTGATTATTTTATCATTTTTGATTCAGATTGTATTATTCCGTCGCAATATTTAACAGAAGTTCGTAAAGAATTAGACGAACAGTATGTTGATTGTTTTGGTGGTCCAGATAAGGCATTAGATAGCTTTTCAAATATCCAGAAAGCAATTAATTTTGCAATGACTTCTTTCTTGACGACTGGAGGAATTAGAGGTGGTTCGGAGAAGATAAACAAGTTCCAGCCACGTAGTTTCAATATGGGAATTTCTAAAAAAGCTTTTGAAGCTTCAAAAGGTTTTGGGAATATTCACCCAGGTGAGGATCCAGATTTATCGATCCGTTTATGGAATTTAGGTTTCGAAACAAGACTTTTTAAAGAGGCTTATGTATACCACAAAAGAAGAATTGATTGGGAAAAATTCTCTATTCAAGTAAACAAATTTGGGATTGCTCGACCAATTTTAAATAGCTGGTATCCAGAACATAATAAGTTGACTTTTTTCTTTCCGACTTTCTTTATACTTGGATTATTATTAGCTTTTTTATTGTTAATTTTCAATATCGATATTTTATTACAATTATATTTCGTATATTTCGTTATAATTTTTCTTACAGCTAGTATTCAAAACAAAAGTATCAAAATTGGATATCTATCTGTAATAGCTGTGTGGAAACAGTTTTATGGTTATGGAACAGGATTTTTGAAATCATATATTAAAGTGATTTTATTAAAGAAAAAACCACAAGAAGCTTTTCCACGTATGTTTTTTAAATTATAAGAATGACAAAAGTTATTGGTCTTACAGGAGGAATAGGCAGCGGAAAAACGACTGTTGCAAACTATTTTCAAGAAATGGGCGTTCCTGTTTATATTGCTGATGATGGTGCTAAAAGAGTAATGCAGTCAAAAAATATTCTTGAAGAAGTAAAATCTGCTTTTGGCGGCAATATTTTTGATGATGAAGTTTTAAATCGTGCGAAATTAGCGCAAGTTGTTTTTAACGATAAAGAACAGTTAGCAAAATTGAATGCAATTGTGCATCCTGCAGTAAAATTAGATTTTGAAGAATGGGTAAAAGAGCACAAAAATTATGATTATGTAATGTATGAAGCCGCTATTTTGTTTGAAAGCGGGAGATATAAAGATTGTGATGTAATTATAACTGTTACTGCTCCAGAAGAAGTTAGGATTGAACGAGTTATAAATAGAGATAAAACTACCCGAGAACAAGTTTTAAGTAGAATGAAAATGCAGTGGAATGACGAAAAACGAATTTCTAAGAGCAATTTCGTGATTAATAACAATAATCTTAAAAATGCCAAAGAAGAAGTTGTTAAAATCCTTAAAATTTTGAATATAAAACAAAAACAGTCTTAAATGTTAATATTTGGTTAATGTATTATTTAGTATATTGTTAAAATATTAATTTTGTTTCGATGAATAAATTATTTTTTAGAATACTTGTTTTACTGATGAGTCTGTCCTTGATAGGGATAATTCTGGTACAAGTATTTTGGTTCAATTCTTCGTTCAAAAACAATGAAGAACAATTCAAATACCACGTTACTCAAGTAATTGGAAATGTTGCAGATAAACTGGAACAGCAAGAAGAGTACAGTTTCTACGACAAATACAACCGTATAAAAGACAGTACGGGTAAAATTCCTAAAAAAGAAGATTTACTAGAAGTACTTTATGTACAGAGAAACACAAAAACGAATAAAACAATCGTTTATTCAAACACATTAACATCTGAAGATTACGATATTAATGGTTCTGTTTTTAACAAAAAATTCAGTAGCGAGAGATTTAAAAATTTTAGCTCAAAAAGAGTAACTGAAGTTTATAATAACAACGCCGGAATTGACAATAATAGTTTAGGACAGAGTATTATTCCTGATCTTAGAAGTGAAAAATCAGGAAGTTTAGATATTTTAAATAAAGTTCAGCAACAAATTCAATATAAAGATATTGCCTCTTTAACCCCAATTGAAGGGAGAATAACAAAAGATAAGCTTTTTAAATTATTAAAAAAGGAGCTTGAAGAATACGGTGTAAAAACCAAATTTGAATTCGGAATATACAGTAGCGGTAATCCAACGAAAATAAAATCGGATGGGTTTCATTTTGATAAAGAATCCACTTATAATATTCCAATTTATACAGATAATGAAGGGAATAGCAGGTACGAATTATCAGTTACTTTCCCGCACAAAAAGAAATTCTTATTATCTGAATTATTGAGTATTACTATTTTATCAATAGTTTTTACATTAATTATAATAGTTGCATACACAAGTGCGTTAAATCAATTATTGCGTCAGAAGCATATTTCTGAAATCAAGACAGATTTTATTAATAATATGACGCATGAGTTTAAAACTCCAATTGCAACTATAAACCTAGCATTAGATGCTATTAGAAGTCCGAAAGTTATTGAAGATAAAGAAAAGGTTTATCGTTATCTTCAAATGATTCGAGATGAAAACAAAAGAATGCACGCTCAGGTTGAGAACGTTCTTCGTATTTCAAAATTAGAAAAAAGAGAACTTGATATAACCAAAGAGCCAACTGTAGTTACAGATATAATTGATGATGCTATAGAACATGTGAACCTTATCTTAGAAGATAGACAAGGGACTGTGGTTAAGCATTATAACGCGGCAAGAACGACTTGTTTGATCAACGAAGTTCACTTTACAAACGTGCTGGTTAATATTTTGGAAAATGCCATTAAATATTCTCCTGACGAACCAGAGATCGAAATCTTTACTGAAAACATTAAAGATATGATTTTGATAAAAGTAAGAGATCATGGTTTGGGAATGAGTAAGATAGCTCAAAAACGAGTGTTTGAGAAATTTTATAGAGAACACACAGGTGATCTTCATAATGTAAAAGGACATGGTTTAGGACTTGCTTACGTAAAAAGAATAGTAGAGGATCACAATGGTCAAGTATATGTAGAAAGTGAAAAAGGAAAGGGTAGCACCTTTATAATAAAAATACCATTAATAAATTAAAATATGGAAAATACTAACAAAAGAATACTTTTAGTAGAAGATGACCTAAATTTTGGGGCGGTTCTTAAAGATTATTTAATGTTAAATGACTTTGAAGTTACTTTAGCTAAAAACGGTATGGAAGGTTTCGAGAAATTCAAGAAAGATGTATATGATTTGTGTATTCTTGACGTAATGATGCCTTATAAAGATGGTTATACTTTAGCCAAAGAAATTAGAGAGAAGAACAGTGAAGTGCCAATTATCTTTTTAACAGCAAAATCTATGAAAGAGGATGTGTTAAAAGGTTACAAAGCTGGTGCTGATGACTATTTAAATAAACCTTTTGATTCTGAAGTTCTTTTAATGAAAATTAAAGCAATCATTCAGAGAAAATCAGCAGATACAAAAGCAGAGCAAGTACAGTTTGAATTCAATATTGGTAAATTCCATTTAAATTCAAAATTAAGATTCTTGACTTTCCAAGACGAAGAGCCAATCAAATTGTCTCCAAAAGAAAACGAATTGTTGAAAATGCTTATTCTTCATGAAAATGATTTAATGCCAAGAGAATTGGCTTTAACAAAAATCTGGAGAGATGACAACTACTTTACATCAAGAAGTATGGACGTTTACATCGCTAAATTGAGAAAATATCTAAAAGCAGATGAAGATGTTGAAATCTTAAACATTCACGGTGAAGGTTTCAGATTAGTGATAAAAAGCAAAGTTTCTGAATAATTAATTCAGCAAAAAATATAGAAGCTCTGAGAAATCAGGGCTTTTTTTATGCAATAGCTAAAAATTTTTTGATTTATTTTTTCAAGATTATTTTTAAATTAATCGACTTGTTTTCAGTTTTTTACTTTTATTTTTTAACTCTTTCAAAATAGTGTGATAAATTATTTTGATGAATTTTCTTTAAAATAATTTGGAAAATCGAAAAAGTATTATGAATATTTGCAAACGAAAAAATTAATAACCCTTTAAAACGAAGAAATAGTGTTTGTACTTACATCGACATCTCAGAGCTTTACACCAAACGGATTTGGTGAAGCAATTCTTCGTGGCTTATTTCAATCTTAGAAATATATTTTTAGATATATAAAAAAAGCCCGAAGACAATAAGTTTCGGGCTTTTTTTTATTCTAGACTCTTCAAAATTTTCCCGAAAATCGATTTTTAGAATTTATCCGTCAGGATAAATGGTTTTAGCCTTTTTGGCTGTTAATTTAATGCACGATAATTTTTTTATGGAAAATTATACGGTAGACGAGTATGCTTTATGTACTCGTTTTAAAAGTAAAAGAAGAAAGAAAAGATTAGTAAAAGAAGATTTTGAAAAACAATTAATTCAGTTAAGAGAGCTTGAAGTTGAGCTTTGGAAAAAGCGTAGAGACTTACCATTAGTTCCTTTAGAAATTCCTTATCAAAAAGGCTGGCAACGCAATTTCAAATTAAGAGACGATGTTGCAAGATCAAGCGAGGCCTCATTTTACATAGAGTTATTGGAAAAAATAAACACATGGCAGTTTTCTTCTGAAAAATCCTTCAAGAAAAGGAAAAAGAGAAAAAGAAAACATTTGTATGTTGAAAAACTCCAAACTGTAAAAGAGTTTTCAGAATGGGAATGGAAAAGTTCAAAACTAGAATTGACCGAAAAAGAAAAAGCACATTTTTATAAAAGGGAACGTTGGTGCAGCAATTGCAAACGATACAAAATTCATTATGTATTTAACGAGCCTTGGCGTTATGTGCTTCGTGTTAGCCCTTATATGATAACACATACCAAAATGGTCGATTCAGATTTAGAAAGTCAAATTCAACTTATTGACAATTATATTGTTAATCATAATCTGAGAAATAAAATAAATAGATTAATACACGGCAGATCTCATAAATGGAGTTACTATGAAAATGAAAATCCAAAAGAGATAAGTCCAATTAAAAATAAAAGTTTGCATGTATTGTATAAGCAATATGCAGATGAAATGATAGAAAATCATGGGAAATAAATTATCTGGAAAAGACCTGATTAAATTGGGTTTTCCAAAGAACAATTCAATAAACATCGCCTTAGGGCAGATAAACAGATATAGAAAAAGAGAAAAAAAAGAATCTATTCTAACAGAAGCAAAAGACGTGCTGTTAAATCCTGAAAAATATGAAGGAAACGGAACGTGGGGGAAAGTGGCTGAAGGTTTAATAAATCCGGTTCATGTAAGAATGCATCAGCTTAAGACAACGAGAGCGCCATTTACCATTTTTGGTGAAAATGAAATCGATCAGCAGGCAAAATTTCAATTGTATGATTCTTTAAAACTGCCTATTTCAGTTGCTGGAGCTTTAATGCCAGATGCGCATTCTGGATACGGATTGCCAATTGGCGGTGTATTGGCTACTGATAATGCTGTAATTCCATATGGAGTTGGAGTTGATATTGGATGCCGAATGAGCCTTTCAATTTTTGATTTGCCAGCGTCTCATTTCAAAGGAAGAGAGCATCAGTTGGAAGCAATTTTAAGAGATCATACCAAATTCGGAATGAACGAAGTACAATCTTCTAGAGTAGATCATGAAGTCTTTCATAAAAGTGAATTTCAAGATATTCCGCTGTTAAAGAATCTTTTGCCAAAGGCTTACAAGCAATTGGGAAGTTCGGGTGGAGGAAATCATTTCGTAGAATTTGGAATCGCAAAAATTGATAATCCAGAGAACGAATGGAAATTGGAAAAAGGTGAATATTTTGCTGTTTTGTCACACAGTGGTTCTCGCGGATTAGGAGCTAACATTGCGAAACATTATACGTATTTGGCAACAAAGCAATGTCCGTTACCCAAAAATGTACAGCATTTAGCTTGGTTGGATCTGAATACTCACGACGGTCAGGAATATTGGCTGGCTATGAATTTAGCAGGAGAATATGCAAAAGCATGTCATGATGATATTCATAGAAGAATTGCCAAAGCGATCGGGAAAAGAGTAGTGGTAACAATTGAAAATCATCACAATTTTGCTTGGAAAGAAATGATAAATGGCCAAGAATGCATTGTGCATAGAAAAGGTGCAACGCCGGCTGGCGAAGGTCAGTTGGGAATTATTCCAGGTTCGATGACTGCGCCAGGTTTTATTGTGAAAGGTAAAGGAAATTCAGAAAGTTTGAACTCCGCTTCACACGGTGCAGGACGTCTATTTTCAAGAGCAAAATGCAAAAGTAGTTTTACGCAAAGTCAGATTAAGAAAGAATTGAAGAAACATGATGTGACTTTAATTGGCGGTAATATTGACGAAGCTCCAATGGCATACAAAGACATCGAAAAAGTAATGGCAAACCAAACCGATTTAGTAGAAGTTTTAGGAACATTTACGCCTAAAATTGTTAGAATGGATCGCTAAAAATTAAAGATTATGGAAAGATTTCAAGACGAAAATAAATGGCTGGGGAGCTTTTATAATGAGATTTTGGTTAAATGTCCAAAGTGCGAATCGAAAGCGACTGTAAAAGAAGAATTAAAGGAAAAATGTGAATGCGGAAGATGCCACAGTATGGTTTTTGAATGCAAAACATGCTTTCATAAGATTAAAGAACCTGTTTATCAGTACATAGTTTACATCAAAGAATACTGCAATAATTGTTTCGAAAAATTTGAATATGAGTCGCAACCATTAAAAGAGAAACCTGAAACGTATAAAACTAAATGCCCTCATTGTGATTTTCAGGAGGAATGGAAAGCTAAAACATATCGAGTTAAAGAAGAATCGAAAGTTGACAATGGTTTAGTAAAAGAAATGTGGTATGATTTGCCGTTGTGGTTTCAAAAGGAAGTTGGCGGAAATCTTTTTTGGGCTTATAATCTGGATCATATTGATTATTTAGAGAGATATATTAAAGCAGATTTGAGAGAAAGAAACAATGAAGGAAGTGGCAATGGAACTATGATTTCGAGACTTCCACAATTTGTAAAAGCAGCGAAAAATAGAGAAAAGCTGCTCAAAATTTTAAAGAAATGGAAAGAATAATTCAGATAACAGCGGGGCGTGGACCTGCAGAATGCACTTGGGTTGTTGCCCAAGTGCTTAAAAAAGTTCTCGAAGAAGCACAAGAACATCGACTGGAAACAGTATTGCTACAAAGAGAAGCAGGGACTGAAAACGGAACTGTTGAAACGGCTTCGATTGCTGTAAAAGGTGAAAACGCAGATCAGTTTGTGAATTCTTGGATTGGAACAGTTCAATGGATTGGTCAAAGTCAATTTAGGAAAATGCACAAACGCAAAAACTGGTTTATTGGCATTTTTGAAATTGAACAAGAAAAAAATAGTTCATTTTCAGAAAATGATATTCAGTATCAGGCCATGCGAAGCTCAGGAGCGGGAGGGCAACATGTGAATAAAGTGAGTTCTGCTATTCGGGCGACTCATATTCCGACAGGAATTGCAGTAGTTTCAATGGACAGCCGATCGCAACATCAAAACAAAAAACTGGCAACAGAAAGATTAATTAAAAAACTAGAAGACGAGAAATTGCTTCAGCTTAAAAATCATGTAGGGAAACAATGGGAAAATCAGCTGAATGTACAGCGCGGAAATCCTGTGAGAGTTTTTTCCGGAAGTGATTTTAAAAAGAATAAAGCAGAGAAAAGCTACAAAGGAACTCGTCAGAAACTAAAAAACGATTTACGAAATGAAAACAATTGATAAATACCTTTTTCAAGCTTTGGATAGTTATCCATATTCACTTGAAGAAACTATAGAATCTTTAGATTATGCTTTTTCTTATGATTCTAAAAATACAATGATTTTGTGTTTGTACGGAAGAATTCAGGCGGAGCAATTATTGAATTATGAAGAAGCAAAAGTATATTTTCAAGAAGCTTTATCAATAAATATTCATGCTCTTGAAGTTTATCCGTATTATTTGCAGACTTTGATTTTGAATGAAGATTACGAGGAAGCTCAAAAATTAATTGATTTTGCTTTGACTATTAAAGGGATTAGTAAAGCGATGATTTTTGTGAAGAAAGCTATTTTGTTAGAAGTGCAGCATAAATTTAAAGAAGCTTTAAAAGAAATTAAACAGGCAAAATTATATTCGATTCAACACGATTATGATTCTGGAATTAGTGAAGTTGAAAAACGAATTAAAGATAAAGTTGCTTTGTTAGAAAAAAAGAAGCCTAAAGAAAAGAAGAAAAATTCTAAAAAGAAATCGAAATGATTTTAACAAAAAACGATGCAGTTCTATTGGAATTGCATCGTTTTTTATTTTCTGTTTGCCACGAATTACGCGAATTTACACGAATTCTTTTTTGCACAGATTAAAAGGATTTCGGAGATTTTTATCACACAGAAACTCTAATAATAGCAATTTCAAATTTTTAAAAATTAGCGAAAATTAGTGTAATTCGTGGCTAAAAAATTATTTCCAATGCAATTCTAATGCAAAGCAATTTTTATCTCCTTTTGTAATACTGAAAGTTGTTGCTGAATGATCTTCATTGTCATTTTCGTGAATTATAACCTGATCATTTAGAGAAAGTTCTTTTAGGAAATTCATTTCGAAGCTTTTAACTTCTTGTTTTAGAATTTTTTTTGCGTCAACATGATCTAAACACCATTCTAAATATTTTACATTATTCGCATGATTTACAATATCTAAATCAGATAAATAAACCGTTTTTTCGAAAACAGATTCTTTTTCAGGATTGATATTTATTCTAGAAAAACCTTCTACAGTTGCTCTATTGTCTGGGAATAATTCAAAATGTTCGAAAGGTAAAGCCAAAGCTTCTGGACGGCGTGCTTTGGTATTGAAAACAGCCCAATACGTTTCGCTCCCAACAATCTTTTTCCCGTTTACATACATTTCAAGCGCACGAACCGAACGTGAATTTTCAAGACTGTTGATCCATGTTTTTACAGTCACAACATCTTGCCATTTTGGTAAAGCAGTTATTTCTACACGCATACGGCTTAAAACCCACGCTTGATCAAATTCTTGCATATCTGTAAAACTGATTCCGCCAACTTCAGAATGTGCTGCGGCTGTCAGCTGTAAAAGATTGCATAAATCGGTATATTTTAAGTAGCCGTTTGGCGTGCATTGTGTAAAATTAATTTCCCAGTCTTTACTTAAAACTGATGTGAAATTTGGTGATATTGGCATTTCTGAATTTTATTTTTTAGAGAAAAGAAACAAGAAGATAGACTACTTTACTTGTTCTTCAATATATTTTATGATTTGTTTTCTATCTAATGAATAATCGAACCATTTGGTGTTTTCATTTCGTTTGAACCACGTTAATTGTCTTTTAGAAAATCTTCGAGTGTTCTTTTTAATTTCTTCAATTGCGAATGGCAAAGTGAATTCTCCGTCAAAATAACTAAATAATTCTCTATAACCGACCGTTTGTAAAGCATTTAACTCTTTGTTAGGATAAAGTGTTTTTGCTTCTTCCAATAATCCCATGTTCATCATAATGTCGACACGCTGATTGATTCGGTTGTAAATGATTTCCCTGTCGGCATCCAGACCAATTAAAATAGGAGTGAAGTTTCTATTGTTTTTCTTCAAATTTAAAAATGAAGAATATGGTTTTTGTGATCCAATGCAAACTTCTACAAAACGCATCATTCGCTGTGGATTTTGCAAAGTTTGCGGATTTTCGATAGTTATTTTTTGATAATAACCTGGATCTAAATTTTGTAATTGTTCTTGAAGATATTCGATTCCAAATTTTTCGTAGTTTGAATTTACTTCGGCGCGAACTTCTGGAGCGATTTCTGGGAATTCGTCAAAGCCTTTCAAAATTGCATCGACATATAAACCAGATCCGCCAATTAGAATGGCAAAATCATTGGTTTGGTGTAATTCTTCTAGTTTTAAAAGCGCTTCTTTTTCGTAATCGCCAACGGTATAATTTTCAAAAATTGATTTGTTTTGAATGAAATAATGTTTCGCAGCGTTTAATTCTTCTTGACTAGGAACGGCGGTTCCAATCGTCATTTCTTTAAAAAATTGGCGACTGTCGCACGAAATAATTTCGCATTTAAAATGTTGTGCCAAAGCGATGCTCAGGGCTGTTTTCCCGATTGCTGTTGGTCCGACGATTGTTATTAGGTATTTCATATTTTTTAGCCCAGATGGAAATGGAAACCCCGGACTTATATTTGTTTGTTTTTTTTGGAATAAAAGAGCGACCAACGGAAGCTCCTTTTATGACTTTAAAAAAACAACAAAGATAAGGAGGAGTTGCGATGTACAGCTGGATTAGCTTCTTATTTTAATTATTTGGCAATTCTGTTCCGCATTGATAGCAATATTTTGCGTTGTCAAAATGGACTTGAGATTGACATTTTCTGCATGTTTTTTTACTATTTACTGCGTTGTTTTTTAGACTGCTTTTTGCAAATTCGGCAGTTACAATTCCTGTTGGAACCGCGATTATTCCGTAACCTAAAATCATTACAAATGCTGCAATGAATTGTCCTAAAGGAGTTTGCGGAGAAATGTCGCCATAACCAACTGTTGTCAGGGTAACAATTGTCCAATAAATTCCCATCGGTATGCTTGTAAATCCTGATTCTTTGCCTTCAACCAAATACATTATAGCCCCAATGATTATGGTACTGATTAAAACGAAGTAAATGAAAACTAGAATTTTTTCTTTGCTCGCGTCAATGGCTTCTTTTAATTGCAAAGATTGATGATTGATTTGCGGAATATGTAAAATTTTGAACAATCGAAGGAAACGTAAAGCTCTTACGATTGATAAAATACTTGCGCCAGGAAAAAATATAGATAAATACATGGGCAAAACAGCGAGTAAATCGATGATTCCGTAGAAGCTGAAAATGTATTTTATTGGTTTTTGAATGGAAATTATTCTCAAAATATATTCAATGGTGAAAAATATAGTGATTATCCATTCGCAAATTAATAGTTGTTCGTGATATTTAGAGTTGATTCCTTGAACGGTATCGAGCATTATTAAAAGAACGCTCAGCAAAATTAAACCTAAAAGAATTAAATCGAACATTCTGCCTAAAATGGTGTCTGTGCCATAAAGGATGATTTTGATTTTTTCTCTAAAGATTTCGTATTGTGATTTTTGCTTTTTCATATCCTTAAAGATAATCAAAGTTTTGTTTTGTTAAAAATGAAGTATTTTTAAAGACTTGCTTTTGCGCATATAACTTTGAAGAATATTTTTTACATCGCGGTTATGTTGCATTGGAATTAGGATATTTTTCAGGATATCAATATTCGTGATTTGATAGTTCAAATCGTAATATGCATAACCTTGATATATACCGTTTTCAATTAAAATTGCGCTTCTTTCGTTTACATTTCGGCCTCTGTCAATCAGGATCATGCTTTTGTTTTCAAAACTGTTTTCTGAAATAAATTGCTGTACTCTTAAATTGTAAACTTCAGGCGTGATTTCTCCAATACAAGCACCATCGCATTCTTTGATTTTATACTGAAAACACTCTTTTTTGGTTTGATATAAACCTGTCAATTTTTGACATAAATGATATTTTGCTGTAAATCTAAAGAGTGCATTTTTGCCTTCTTGTAAAGATGCAAATGATGTAATTTCTTTTTTACGTCCGTCTGCTTTTTCAAGTTTTAGATTGATGTATCCATTTGCGTCTTTTTCGGCATATAATGCGAAAGGAAAAACGGTTTTCTTTTGCGAACGATTATGTCTCGGACGGTTGATTTTTACTTCTTGACTTTCTTTTAAAAGCGCAATTAATTCGCTTCCAGTTTCCTCATAAGTTATGGTAAAGACTTCTGCTTGAATTCTTTTGCTTTTGGTTGTAACTCCAGTAAAATGCTGATTGACTCTCTTTTTGATGTTTTGGCTTTTGCCGATATAAATCAAAGTTCCACCTTCATTATAGATATAGTAAACCCCAGTTTTGGCTGGCATTTGGTTTAAAATATCTAAGAATTTTGGAGAGATTCCTTTTTCGACTTCGAGTTTTATAAAGTCTTTTACAATTGTTTTCTCGGTGTCTTTTTCTAAAAGCATTTTAAACAGCTTTGTCGTTGCCATAGCGTCTCCGCTTGCTCGATGTCTGTCTGCCATTGGAATTCCGAGAGCGCGTACTAATTTCCCTAAACTGTATGAAGGTTGTTCTGGAATTAGTTTTTTGGCTAATTCTACCGTACAAAGTGTTTTAGCTTCAAAATCATAGCCTAAACGACGGAATTCTGTGCGAAGGATTCTATAATCAAAAGAGGCATTGTGAGCCACAATTACGCAGTCTGAAGTGATTTCGATAATTCGTTTGGCAACTTCATAGAACTTTGGCGCCGACTGTAACATAGCGTTATTAATCCCAGTCAGTTTTACTACAAACGGCTGAATCGGAATTTCGGGATTGACAAGGCTGATGAATTGGTCTACTACTTCATGCCCGTCAAATTTATAGATGGCGATTTCGGTAATTCCCTCTTCATTAAATTGTCCTCCAGTGGTTTCTATGTCAAGTATTGCGTACAAATTCAGTATTCAGTCTCAGTTTTTAGTAATCAGTTAAAATCTACGATTTATTTTTAGCGGCCTCCAAAAATGCTGCTTCCAATTCTCACCATTGTGCTTCCGCATTCGATGGCTAATTGATAATCTCCAGACATTCCCATTGAAATTGTTTTTAAATCAACAATTTGCAGTTTTTGGATGGAATCAAAAATAGATTTTAAATGTGTGAATTCTTTTTTTATTTGGTTTTGGTCTTCGGTGAAAGTGGCCATTCCCATTAAACCTAAGATACGAATATTTTTCAATTCTTTGAACTCCGTAGAAGTTAAAAGTTCGTTTAATTCATTTTCGTCCAAACCAAATTTAGATTCTTCTTCTGCAATATAAATTTGAAGAAGACAATCTATAATTCTGTTATTTTTTAAAGCTTGTTTGTTAATTTCTTGCAATAATTTCAAACTGTCAACACCATGAATCAAAGTGACATACGGCGCCATAAATTTGACTTTATTCGACTGAACATGACCAATCATATGCCATTGAATGTCTTTTGGCATTTGTTCCCATTTTTCAGTCATTTCCTGAATTTTGTTTTCTCCAAAAATGCGTTGACCAGCTTCATGAGCCTGCATCAAGTCTGAAACAGGTTTTGTTTTTGAAACGGCAACAAGAGTTACGTGTTCAGGTAAAGTTGCTTTAATTGTATTTAAATTCGATTGAATCGACATGATATTTCTTTTTTATGAAAGAATAAACTGCTTTGAAATTTTCTCCGCTTTTTTGCTTTCGCTATAATCGTAAAAGCCCTCTCCAGATTTAACTCCCAATTTTCCAGCTCTCACCATATTCACTAAAAGTGGGCAAGGAGCATATTTAGGGTTTTTAAATCCGTCGTACATTACATTTAAGATGGCAAGACAAACGTCAAGACCAATAAAATCAGCTAATTGAAGTGGTCCCATAGGATGTCCCATTCCTAATTTCATTACAGTGTCAATTTCGTAAACTCCAGCAACTTTATTGTATAACGTTTCAATTGCCTCGTTTAGCATTGGCATTAAAATTCTGTTTGCTACAAATCCTGGATAATCGTTTACTTCAACAGGAACTTTACCTAATTTTTCAGATAAAGTCATGATGATTTTAGTTACTTCATCACTTGTATTATATCCACGGATGATTTCAACCAATTTCATAATTGGCACGGGATTCATAAAATGCATTCCGATAACACGTTCAGGATGTGCTACAACAGCTCCGATTTGTGTAATTGAAATAGAAGATGTATTTGTTGCTAAAATCGTATTGTGAGAGCAATATTCGTTTAATTGTTTGAAGATGTTCAGCTTTAATTCCACATTTTCAGTTGCTGCTTCCACTACTAAATCAGCGCCAACAACCCCATCTTTTATATCTGTATAAGTGATAATATTGGTGATTGTTTTAGCAACATCATCTTGCGTGATTGTTCCTTTAGACAGCATTCTATCTAAATTGGCTGCAATAGTTGCCATTCCCTTATCTAATGATTTTTCAGAAACGTCGATTAATTTTACAGTAAATCCGCTTTGCGCGAAAGTATGCGCAATTCCGTTACCCATTGTTCCAGCCCCAATTACAGCTATTGTTTTCATATTGCTTTGGTATATTATATTTTACGATTTAGCCACGAATTCACAATTTTATCGCGAATTTCGTGGCTAATTTATTTTTTTGAATTCCTTTAATTATTTATCGAAACAATCAATAATTTGATAAGCCACTCTTAATGCATCTGTAGCTTGCTCTAAAGTTACAACTGGCGTAGTATCTGTATTGATCGCATTTGCAAAAGATTCTAATTCGTCCAAAATTGCATTGTTTTGCTCAACATCTGGATTAGTGAAATAGATTTGTTTTTTTACACCTTCAGCGTTTTGAAGAATCATATCAAAATCTCCAGGTACTTCTGGCGCATCTTTCATACGAACTACTTCGCATTTCTTTTCTAAGAAGTCAACTGAAATGTAAGCGTCTTTTTGAAAGAAACGTGATTTACGCATGTTTTTTAATGAAATTCTGCTCGCAGTTAAGTTTGCCACGCATCCGTTTTCGAATTCGATTCTAGCATTGGCAATATCAGGAGTGTCACTAATTACAGAAACACCGCTTGCGTGGATATCTTTTACCTTTGAATTCACAACACTTAAAATAGCATCAATATCATGAATCATCAAATCTAAAACCACAGGAACGTCTGTACCGCGCGGATTAAATTCGGCCAAACGATGCGTTTCTATAAACATCGGATTTTCGATCATGTTTTTTGTAGCAATAAAAGCGGGATTAAAGCGCTCTACGTGACCAACTTGTCCTTTTACATTGTATTCTTTGGCCAAAGCAATGATTTCTTCAGCTTCTTCTACAGTGTTGGCAATTGGTTTTTCAATAAAGATATGTTTTCCAGATTTGATCGCAACCTTTGCACATTTATAGTGTGAAAGTGTTGGAGTAACAATATCAATCACGTCGACAGCGTGAATAAGTTTTGCAATTGTGCTGAAGTTTTTATAGCCAAACTCTTTTGAGATTCTTTCGGCATTTTCTTGATTTTCGTCGTAAAATCCAACTAATTCGTATTGGTCAGATTGTTGTAATAAGCGTAAATGTATTTTACCAAGATGACCAGCACCTAAAACTCCTACTTTTAACATGAGAATGTATTTTAAACAAAAATATAATTTATTTGTTGAAAGTGAAAATGAATTTAGGTAATTATTGGTTGTTGGCTGTTGGTTGATTGTTGTTGGTCGTTTTTCGTTTGTTGTTTGTTTCTTTTGCAACTTGACACCCTGAGCGAAGTCGAAGGGCTATGCGGGGCGAAGGGCTTGATTCCGCTCAGCCTGACAGATAGTGAATTTTTGACTTTCGACTTTTGACTTTCGACTTTACACATTATTATTTAAAAATCAATATTTGAAATCCTGTTTTGTTTCTTATTTTTGCGAAAATAAAACCTACCCATTTTGAAAGACACTGCCAAACATCAAGGACTTCGTAATCAATTAGTAACTACTTTAGAGCAAAAAGGAATTACTGATAGAGCGGTTTTGGATGCGATAAAAAAAATCCCAAGACACCTTTTTTTGAACTCAAGTTTTGAAGATTTCGCTTATCAAGACAAAGCATTTCCTATTGGAGCAGGGCAGACTATTTCTCAGCCTTATACAGTCGCTTTTCAGTCACAATTGCTTGAGGTTAAGAAAGATCATAAAGTTTTAGAAATAGGAACAGGTTCTGGTTATCAGACTGCCGTTTTATTTATGCTTGGCGCGAAAGTTTTTACGGTTGAAAGGCAAAGTGAATTGTTTAAAACAACATCTAATTTATTTCCAAAGTTAAATATTCGTCCAAAACATGTTTCTTTTGGAGACGGATATAAAGGATTGCCAAATTTTGCTCCGTTTGACAGTATTATCGTTACTGCAGGCGCGCCTTTCATTCCACAGCCTTTAATGGCGCAATTAAAAATAGGAGGAAGGCTGGTTATTCCTTTGGGAGAAGATGTTCAGATTATGACTTTATTAATCAGAAAGAATGAAACTCAATTTGAAAAACATGAGTTTGGAGAGTTTAGATTTGTTCCTTTATTAGAAGATAAAAACTAAATAAAAAGCCCGTTTTATGCGGGCTTTTTTATTGCGTTAGAATTGAAATATATCTTTCTAAACTTTCTTTTTCTCTTTGTGCAATGAAAAAGAAAAAATCTTCTTTGTCTTTTTTAGTTTGGGCTATTTCTAAAGATTGATAATATTGCATTCGATTTTCATAATCGCCTTTAATATTTGCTATTGGATAACCTTTTTGCATCAAAATTAAATTCATAATCAATCTTGACGTTCTTCCATTCCCATCAATAAAAGGATGAATTGTGACTAAGCGTTCGTGCATTTCAGCAGCTAGAATCACGGGATGTAATTTGTTTTTGTTGATTTCATACCAAATAAAATATTCTTCCATTTCTTGCTGAAGCATTAAAGGCTGAGGAGGCATGTGCGAACTTCCTTGTATCATAACCTGAACTTTTCTGTAACGTCCAGCATCTTCTGGAATTATTCCGCGAAGTATCAAATTATGAATAGATAAAAGATCTCGTTCGTTTAAAGAATTACTTTTGTTCATTAATTCTTTTATAAAACCAATTGCTTCCTGATGGTTAATAGCTTCAAGATGTTCACGCATACTTTTTCCCGAAATTGTTAAACCTTCATTGATAACCATATCCGTTTCGCGAAGCGTCATAGTATTTCCTTCAATTCTATTGCTTTCAAAAGTGTATTCTAGTTCGAGTGCTTGTTTGATTTTAAAACTGTCATTTTGACGATGAGAATCAAGTTTTGCTTTTAGATAATCGATTTCTTTTAAAATTTTTTCTAATGAAGTAGATAACTTAAGATGTGAAACAGTTTTATTGTATTTGATTTCATCTTCGGCAACTTTTAAAGCCTTCAAAGCAAATTCATCATCTCCAATTTCATAAAGAATTTTTTCTTTAAGCCAAGCTACCATCAAAGTTTCGTAATCAATCTCTAGAAGTTGAGATAATTTAGTTACTTGATCTTTAGTTGGTTTTCGAGTGCCAGATTCAAATTTGCTAATTAAAGCTTGGTCAATACCGGCAAGCTGGGCCAACTCACGAGTTTTTAAACCTTTTTGTTCTCTAGCATTTTTTAGAAGGGATTTCATTTTATGAAAAATTTAGTCTTGACAAATTTAGTCATTTTTTTTAATAAAGGAAAAGCAGCATTTTTGAATACTGCTTTTTGATGTTTTATTTTGGAGGAAGCGAACCGTCTTTTCTCATTTCTTTGACAACGGCTTGCATTATAGCGTCAACAGTTTGTCCTAAATCGGTAACATATTGCGATTCAGTAGTTCCTGTCCAAATTAATTTATTTTGTTTTAATGAAAAAATATTAGTTTCAACCATATAAGAAGTGGTTTCTTGATAATAACCCGGATCGTAGAAATTTGGAGAATACATTCCGTACCAGTTTCCAAAACCGTAACCATACATTCCAGTATACATTCCGTCAAATCCTCCGTAGTACATCCCGGTGTAAGTTCCTGGAACATAATTGACTTCTTTTTCTTTGCTAACTAAACGCATAGTGACAACTCCGTCAAAATTTTCGTCTTGTAAAACCTTTAGTTTTTGTTCTTGTGTTAATTGTGTGGTTGCATTTAAGTATTGATATGAAGTCTTAAATATAGGACTGCTTGCTGCAATTCTGTTTTCAGTAATTCGTCTCGAAGCTTCATCTTTGACCAAAGCTACAACCAAAACTTTTTTAAATTGTTCCTGAGTGATTGTTACGTCAGGATCTCTCCAGCTGTTTACAATAGAAGTATTACTGCCACAACTTGAAAACGCCGCAATAGCGAAAAACAAAACGAAGTACTTTTTCATATTTTACAGTTAAATTGGTTATAAGTAAAAATAACTATAAAATGTTAATTATAAGTGTTTTGTGTGAAAATAAAAAAAGCTTACTAGTTGTAAGCTTTTTTTATACGGTCTAAATCTCGTTTGGTATCTTGTTCTTTTAAAGATTCTCGTTTGTCATAGTTTTTCTTTCCTTTACAAAGTCCGATTTGCAGTTTAGCTAAACCTTTTTCATTTGTAAACAGTTTTAAAGGAATAATTGTAAGTCCTTTAGCTTGAACACTCTTATGGAGTGTTTTCAATTCTTTTTTGTTAAGAAGAAGTTTTCGTTCGCTTCTTGATTTATGATTGAATTGGTTTCCAAAAGAATATTCTTCAATATAAGTATTAATGGCAAAAAGTTCCATGCCACTGAATTCGCAGAAGCTTTCGGTAATATTTGCTTTTCCTAGACGTATAGATTTAATTTCTGTTCCCGCCAAAACAATTCCAGCAGTATAAGTGTCGATTATTTCGTAATCGAATCTGGCTCTTTTGTTAAGTATATTGACTGATTTTATCATGATTGCAAATGTAAGACAAAATTGAAAGAAATCGTAGCAGTTAAAGATAATTAAAGATTTTTTTTAATCTATGATTTTAATCAGTCTTATGGCAAAACCTTACTCATAAGTTTGTCTTGTAATTTTTAAAAAACAAAATAAAATGAAAAAGATTTTTACGATCATGAGTATGGTGTTAATCGGTTTAACTGCTAAAGCCCAAGATTCATCTCAAGGATTAAAAGGCGCTTGGTTTGCTACTTCTCAATTTGGCTATCAGCAGACTAAAAATGATGATAATAAAAATACCAATTTATCTGTAATTCCAGTTGTAGGTACATTTATAACGCCATCAGTTGCTGTAGGAGCAGGTGTAGGATATATTAATATTAAAGCGGAAACAGCTGCAGGAACTGCTGCGAAAACAGATTTAATTGTTGTTCAGCCTTTAATTAGAAAATACTGGAATATAGCAGGTTCATTATACTTCTTCGGACAGGCAGCAATACCGGTTATTACTGGTAAAGAAAAAGAAAGCGAGTTGAAAGTTAATCAAGTAGGATTATCTGTATCAGGAGGTTTAGATTATTTTGTGACTAAAAACTTCTCAGTAGAATTCTCTTATGATCTAGCTAATTTTACTTCTACAACTTTAAAAGCTAAAGATGGAGAAAAAACAACTGTTACCAATTTCGGATTGGCGCATGTTGCGAATGTAGATCCATTTTATAATACAGCTTTAGCGGGAAGTAACCCAAACTTGACTACTCCAGTTTCTGTTGGATTTAAATTCATATTCTAATTTATTCTTTATTTGATTAACGTAAAATTCTATTTTAGTAATTTTGCAAAAAAAAAAGACCGTACTATTAGTACGGTCTTTTAATATTATTTAAAAAGTATACGATGCAAAATCAATCTAAAGATCCGCTACACGGAATTACACTTCAAAAAATTGTCGAAACTTTAGTCGACTATTATGGTTTTGATACTCTAGGCGAATTAATTCCTGTTAAATGCTTTAACTCTAATCCGAGCGTAAAATCTAGTCTTACTTTTTTAAGAAAAACAGATTGGGCTCGTAAGAAAGTAGAAGAGCTTTATATTAAAACGCTTCCTAAATTAAGCTGATTTTTTATAGTTTATAAGAAATCATAATTCCTCCACGGTACGGAAGCCATTCTCCACTTTTATTGTAATTAGGGGCTTTTTCATACCTTCCTGGAGTTCCATCATTGTAATATCCTTTATAAAATCCTTGATGCCATCCTCCACCTACGAAAAAGTCAAGTAAAAATTTATCATTAAGTTTTAAATTGTAACCAACAGTGGCACCAATTCTATAACCGAAACCATCTTCATAGTGATTGCTATCCCAATAATTCCATTTTTGTAATTCATATTTATCGGCTCCAATATGCGCTCCTGCATAAAAGCCATTATATTTTTCTTTGAAATGGTAGCGAACTTCAGGAGTAACAGTAATAAATTTCATTGGGTTATGTCCGTTAAACGATTCCCAGAAAGAAGCCATTATGTCGGCACTAAATGTGGTTTTCTCTCCAATGCTAGTTTCTATTCCAATATTTGGAACTAATAATAAAGCTGTTGCTCCGTTAAACTTTACAAATGTCTGACTTTGTAATTGCAAACAAAATAAAAGAACAAGTAGGGCGGATATTTTTTTCATAACTATTTTTTGAATTCAAAAACAGCCATTTTTAGCTGATTTCGAGCGCAAATATAACCTATAATGCTTGAGAACAATTATCTATAAGATTATTTTAACAAGTAGAAAAGCTTACTTTTCTAGTAATGAATAAATTACCTTGTCAAGAAATTTTCCTTCCCAAAATTCTGACTGTTTTAAGTGAGCTTCTTTAACAAATCCGCATTTTTGTAACACCTTTTCAGAAGCGTAATTTTCGGGATCAATTACGGCTTCTATTGAGTGTAGTTTTAAATCTTCAAATCCAAATTTAATCAGTCTGTTTACAGCTTCTGGTATAATTCCTTTTCCATGATAATCTGGCGAAAGCATATAGCCGATTTCAGCTCGGTAATTTTCCGGTTGCATTCTGTAATAACCAATAATTCCCAATAATTTGGAACTGCCTTTGAGTCTAATACCCCAATTTATTCCAGTATTATTTTCAATTTTTTCATCAATCATTCGAATATGTTCCAAAGCATCCTCGTGATTTTTGACCAAAGGTCTCGGAATATATTTCATAGTTTCAGGATTCGAACGCAATTCAAAAACTTCTTGAACATCTTTGTTTGTAAGTCTGTCTAGAAGTATACGTTCTGTTTCTATTATAGGAAATGGAGTGAAGTTAAAATCTAACATTTTGTTCGTTATAATATTGTGATACTAAATTTTGCACTGAAATCTTTGTTTTCTTCTAATGTCAAAATTCCCTCTTTTTGGTATAAATCGCCTGTGTTTTCATCTGTATCCGAATAGCCAAGCCACGGTTCGATACAGATAAACGGTGCATTTTCTTTTGTCCAAATTCCTAAACTTGGAAAATCATAATAATCAACTTTTACGTATGGTTTTGAATTATTTAGGATCGTTAAAGATTTTGATTCTAATGTTTTAAAGATTAAAGCGTCATTTTTAAACAGCTCATAATTTAAAGGAACTAAATTATTTTTTGTTTCCAAAACTTTAGTTTTAGATGAAATCAAATCGTTTTCAAGAAGATAATATTTTAAATTTTCTTCTTTTTCGAATTGAAAAGCATAATCCTCAAAATTATCAGGAAGTGCAATTGCAGGATGCGCGCCAATTGAAAAAGGCATTTTTTCTTTTCCGTGATTAATTACTTTGTATCCAAGTTCTAAAGAGCTTTCGTTAAGTGTATAAATAAGTTGTAATTCAAACTCAAAAGGGTATTTCTGTAATGTTTCTTCGGAAGATTTAAGAGAGAAAATAGCTTTGTTTTCAGTTTTTTCAATCAAAGAAAATTCCATATCACGTGCAAAACCATGACGCGGCAAATGATATTCTTTTTCATTGATTTTATAAGTATTGTTTTTTAAAGTTCCGACAATCGGAAAAAGAACAGGAGAGTGCTTACCCCAAAAATCTGGATTTCCTTCCCAGATGTATTCGTTGTTCTGATTGTCTTTTATAGAAAATAATTCAGCTCCAGCATGTTTGATGGAAGCTTTTAATATTGAATTTGAAATAGTTGTAGTCACAATGTTGAATATAAAATGAATGATTTTTATAGAGATGTAAATATATTTTATAAAATTTAGTTTTTTAAGAAAAAAGGCTGAAATTATTTTATTGATAAAATTTTGCTAAAATTGAATTTATGTTTTGAAGTTTCTCTGTAAATAGCTTTTTTTTTCATTAATTTGCTACATAAACAGCTAAAAAATATGAAAAAGCAATCTGGGAAAGCCATTTTAACCGCGGCTTTATTTTTTGGGATTTCTTCAGTATGGGCGCAGCAAACTCCGTCAGCGACAACAGCAAATCCAGTAAACAATTACAATTATCATGATGCCTTTGGTCCTCATTTTTACACAAAAAATGGTACGCCAACTCGTACTGCTAGCGGGCAGCCAGGAGTAGAGTATTGGCAGAACAGAGCCGATTATCAGATTACGGCAAAACTGAATGCAACTACAAATGAGATCGTTGGAACAGACGAAATTACGTATACTAATAATAGTCCTGAAAAATTAGGGTTTCTTTGGCTGAATTTAGATCAGAACTTATTTAAAGACGATTCAAGAGGAAATGCTATTTTGCCTTTAACAGGAAGCCGTAATGGAGCTCAAGGTCAAGTTTTTGATGGCGGAAATAAAATTAAATCTGTAAAAGTAATTTCTGGAGGAAAAACTAAAACAGAAGTTGAAGCAAAATATATTGTTACAGATACAAGAATGCAGGTTTTCCTTCCACAGGAATTAGCAGCAAAAGGAGGTTCTGTAAAACTTAAAATTGAATTCTCTTTCATCGCGCCTTTTGAAGGGTCTGATAGAATGGGGGTTTTAGAAACTAAAAACGGGAAAATCTTTACGATTGCACAATGGTATCCACGTATGTGTGTGTTCGATGACGTGAGAGGTTGGAACACAGCTCCATATTTAGGTGCGTCTGAGTTTTACTTGGAGTATGGAGATTTTGATGTAAAACTTACAGTTCCAGGAAATCATTATGTTGTCGCTTCTGGTGAATTATTAAACGGTCAGGAAGTATTTTCTGCTGAACAATTAAAAAGATATAAAGACGCTTCTAACAGCGATAAAACGGTTATGATTCGTACAGCTTCTGAAGTTGCAGCAACTGCAAACAGCAATTCAGGAACTGAGAAAACATGGCACTATAAAATTAAAAATGCACGTGATTTCTCTTGGGCATCGTCTCCAGCTTTTATCTTAGATGGAGCTAAGATTAACCTTCCAAGCGGTAAAAAATCATTAGCATTATCTGCTTATCCAGTTGAAAGTGATGGTAGAGATGGTTATGGGCGTTCTACAGAATATGTAAAAGCATCAATTGAGCATTATTCAAAACAATGGTTCGAATATCCTTATCCAGCAGCGACAAACGTTGCAGGTAACGAAGGAGGAATGGAGTATCCTGGAATTGTTTTCTGTGGATGGAAGTCTAAAGGAGCAGATTTATGGGGAGTTACAGACCACGAATTTGGTCATATTTGGTTCCCAATGATTGTGGGTTCAAATGAAAGACTATTTGCTTGGATGGATGAAGGTTTTAACACGTTCATTAACTCATTAAGCACAGCAGCATTTAATAATGGAGAATACAAAGAAGATCCGACAGATTTGCATCATCAAGCAGAACCGTTTACAAGACCTGACTTAGAAACGATTATGAGTTCTCCTGATAATATGAAGGAAGGTAATATCGGTATGTTGTGCTATTTTAAACCAAGTGCAGGTTTAGTAATTTTAAGAGAACAGATTTTAGGGAAAGAGCGTTTTGATACTGCTTTTAGAACATATATTCAGCGTTGGGCATACAAACATCCACAGCCAGATGATTTCTTTAGATCTATGGAAAACGTTGCTGGAGAAGACTTAAGCTGGTTCTGGAGAAGCTGGTATGTAAACAACTGGCGTTTTGATCAAGGTATTAATTCAATTAAATATGTAAAAAATGATCCTGCAAAAGGAGTCGTAATTACAGTCGAAAATTTTGATAAAATGCCAATGCCGATTGTTTTAGATGTTAAAACAAAAAGCGGAAAAGTATCAAGAGTTAATTTGCCAGTAGAAATTTGGCAGAGAAACAAATCTTGGTCTTTCAAACACAATTCTACAGAAGAAATTGAAAGCATCACTTTAGATCCTGATCATGTTTTTCCAGATAATAATGAATCAAATAATGTTTGGACTGCTGGAAAAGGAATCGTAGAAAAAGCGATTATAATTGATGGTTATTTAGGTAATTACACTACGGCAAAATCGCCATTAACTATTGAGTTAGTAGATAAAAATAGTGTTTTGACAGCACAGTTACCGAATTATCCAAACTTCTCTTTAGATCCTGTTGCAAACGAAAAAGATACTTTCGAATCAAAAAGAGCAGGGTTGAAATTTAAATTCAATGAAGCTAAAACAGGTTTTGAGATGATTTTCTTAGATAATGGCCAATCAATGCAGTTTACTAAAAAATAAAAAGCAAAAATATAATTAATTAAAAACCCGATAATTAGAAATAATTATCGGGTTTTGTTTTTCTGTATATTCACAAAACGTAAAAAAAATGTTAGAATTTTAATTTTTTGTTTTGTAAATAAAAAAATAATGTACTTTTGCACCGATGAATAAAATAAGTTTACATATAACTTCTTTGTCACGGACAAACTCACCGATTACTTCTCCCGAAGTACGGACACTATCTCTATAGTGTTCACTGAGTTTTATAGCCGTATATTTATTCATATCCATTTTTCATTTTGAAATCACATAATTTGTCCATTGGACAAACGTATCCTAAAAGTATTTATTATTTTGTAAATTTTCTTAATCAATGTTTTGATTTTGAGAATGTTACTTCTTTTATGCTTAATTTTATTGGATTCAATTCTGGATTTCAAGCGAATCAATATGCTTTAATTTTTAACTCTAACTTCAATAATTGAAATGAAGATCTCTATTGTTGTAACTCAAGAAGAACATTTTAAGTATGCGCAGGAAATCTGCGATACGATAGAATCATCTGCCTTATTAAGAGGTACGGGGATTGCTAAAAGAACTCCTGAGTACATTCAGAAAAAAATGGCAAATGGTGATGCGATGATTGCTTTGGCAGACGGAAAATTTGCTGGTTTTTGCTACATAGAAAGTTGGCAACACGGAAAATTTGTGGCGCATTCGGGGTTAATTGTACATCCAGATTATAGAAGCCATGGTTTGGCTAAAAAGATAAAATCAAAGGTTTTTGATTATTCTTTGAAGAGATTTCCAGATGCTAAAATATTTGGTATCACTACTGGTTTGGCGGTTATGAAAATTAACTCTGAACTAGGCTATAAACCAGTTCCTTTCTCAGAACTTACAACCGATCCAAGTTTCTGGGCAGGCTGTAAAACTTGTACTAATTTCCCGATTTTACAAAGTAAAGAAAACAAAATGTGCCTTTGTACCGGAATGTTGTATGACCCGAAGGAAAAACAAAAAACACCACCAAGACATCCTTTTAATGAGGCTGTTTTAAACAGGCTTAAAAAAATCAAACAGGCTTTATTCTTGAATAAAATATTGTCATTATTTGTTTAAGTCAATTAATTAGAAAAAATCTCAAACTGCTACATACGAAAGTATTAGCCTAAATTATAAAAAATGAAAAAAGTAGTATTAGCTTATAGCGGAGGATTAGATACCTCGTATTGTTTGAAATATTTAAAAAATGAAAAAGGATACGAAGTTCATACTGTTCTTGTTGACACAGGAGGATTCGACGAAGAAGAATTATCAGCTATTGAAAAAAGAGCTTACGAATTAGGAAGTGCGCAACACGCAAATCTTACAATCGTTGATAAATATTATGATAAAGCTATAAAATATTTGATTTTCGGAAACGTATTAAAAAACAATACTTACCCGTTATCAGTAAGTGCAGAACGTGTTTTCCAAGCTATTGAAGCAATTAAATATGCTAAAAAAGTTGGAGCAAGCGCAATCGCACACGGAAGTACAGGTGCAGGAAATGACCAAATTCGTTTTGATTTAATTTTCCAAACTATCGCTCCAGAAATCGAAATCATTACTCCGATTAGAGATTTAAAGCTTTCAAGACAAGAAGAAGTAGAATACCTTCAAAAAAATGGAGTTAGCTACTCTTGGGAAAAAGCACAATATTCTATCAATAAAGGGCTTTGGGGAACAAGTGTTGGAGGAAAAGAGACTTTAACTTCGGGACAGCCTTTACCAAGTGAAGCTTATCCTTCGCAATTGCAAAAAGAAGGTGAAGAAAAAGTAACGCTTCATTTTGAAAAAGGAGAATTAGTTGCATTGAATGGTAAAAAAGATGTTCCAGAAAAAAATATTGTAAAACTTGAAAAATTAGCAAATGCTTACGCAATTGGTAGAGATATTCACGTTGGAGATACTATTATCGGAATTAAAGGAAGAGTTGGTTTTGAAGCTGCTGCACCATTAATTATCATCAAAGCGCATCATTTATTAGAGAAACACACTCTAGGAAAATGGCAACAATATTGGAAAGAGCAGTTAGGAAACTGGTACGGAATGTTATTTCACGAAGGTCAGTTTTTAGATCCTGTAATGAGAAACATTGAAACTTTCTTGCAAGACACTCAAAAAACAGTGAATGGAACAGTAACGGTTTCGTTAAAACCATATCATTTTTCGCTTGACGGAATCGAATCTAAAAATGATTTGATGAATACTGGTTTTGGTCAGTATGGCGAAATGAACAATGCTTGGACATCAGAAGATGCAAAAGGATTTATTAAGATTTTAGGAAACGCACAAAATATATTTTCATCTGTAAATCATTTAGAGCATGATTAATATCGGAATTATTGGTGGTTCGGGCTATACAGCTGGAGAACTCATCAGAATATTAATGTATCACCCCAATGTAAACATCGATTTTGTTTACAGTACAACAAACGCTGGAAAACCACTTTCTGTAGCGCACCATGATTTGATGGGCGATATTGAAATGAATTTCACAGCCGAAATCAATCCGAATGTGAATGTTGTTTTCTTGTGTTTAGGTCACGGAAAATCGATTTCATTTTTGAAAGAAAATCAGTTTGCAAGTCATACTAAAATCATTGATTTAGGAAATGATTTCAGATTGAATAAAGATGCTCATTTCGAAGGAAAAGAATTCGTTTACGGATTGCCTGAAATCAATAAAGCAGAAATCAAAAAAGCAAATTATATTGCCAATCCAGGTTGTTTTGCAACGGCTATTCAATTGGCTTTGTTACCTTTAGCAGAACATAATTTGTTGAATAATGATGTTCATATTAATGCAACAACAGGAAGTACCGGAGCAGGAGTAAGTCTTTCAGAAACTTCTCATTTCAGTTGGAGAAATAATAATTTTTCGCATTACAAAGCTTTTGAACACCAGCATTTGGGTGAAATTTCAGAAAGTTTGGTTCAGTTGCAGGATGATTTTGATAGCGAATTGCTTTTTATTCCAAACAGAGGAGATTTTCCAAGAGGAATTTTTGCAACGCTTTACACAGTAAGCGATGACAGTTTAGAACAATTGGTTGAAAAATACCAAGAGTTCTATAAAAATGAGCCTTTCGTAACGGTTACAACCACTAATATCAACATGAAACAAGTGGTTCAAACAAACAAATGTATCATTAGTTTATTGAAAAAAGGAAACCGGGTTTTGATCACATCAATTATAGATAACTTAACCAAAGGTGCTTCGGGACAAGCGATTCAAAACATGAATTTAATGTTTGGATTGGAAGAAACCACAGGTTTACATTTGAAACCAAGCGGATTTTAGATTGTTGGTTAACCGTTTAATCGTTCATTCGGTTAATCGATTAAACAAATCAACGATTAAACAAATCAACGATTAAACAAATCAACGATTAAACAATTAAACAAAAAAACATGAACTTATTCAACGTTTACCCATTATACGACATTACTCCAGTAAAAGCAATTGATTGTACCATTATCGATGACAAAGGAGTAGAATATTTAGATTTATACAGCGGACATGGTGTGATTTCTATTGGACACACGCAGCCAGATTATGTAGCAAAACTTAAAAATCAAATCGATCATTTAGGTTTTTATTCGAATGCGATTCAGAATCCTTTGCAGGTTGAATTAGCACAGAAATTAGGAAAGCTTTCAGGATTAGAAGATTATGAATTATTTTTGTGTAGTTCTGGCGCCGAGGCGAATGAAAATGCTTTAAAATTAGCTTCTTTCCATAACGGAAAATCTAGAGTTGTGGCATTTCATAATTCTTTCCACGGAAGAACTTCTGCAGCCGTTGCGGTTACTGATAACAAAAAGATTGTTGCGCCGATAAATGCACAACAAGAAGTTACGTTTTTGCCTTTAAACCAAATCGAATTGGTTGAAGCGGAATTAGCAAAAGGAGATGTTACAGCTGTAATTATTGAAGGAATTCAAGGAGTTGGAGGTCTAGACCAAGGAACAACGGAGTTTTTCCAAGCTTTAGAAAAAGCATGTAAAAAATACGATGTGGTTTTAATCTTAGACGAAGTACAGTCAGGATACGGAAGAAGCGGGAAATTCTTCGCTTTCCAACACCACGGAATTAATGCTGATATTATTTCAGTTGCAAAAGGAATGGGGAACGGTTTTCCGGTTGGAGCGATTTTGATTTCTCCAAAATTCGAAGCAAGTTTCGGATTATTAGGTACTACTTTCGGCGGAAGCCACTTGTCTTGCGCAGCAGGAATTGCAGTTTTAGATGTAATTGAAAAGCTTGATTTACAAAAGAATGTAAATGAAGTTTACGAATATTTCTTAGAAAAAATCAAAGAAGTTGACGGAATCAAACAAGTAAAAGGAAAAGGCTTAATGCTTGGAGTAGAGTTTGATTTTGATGTAGCGGCTTTAAGAAAGAAGTTGATTATCGAAAAACACATTTTTACAGGAAGTGCGAACAATAAAAATCTATTGAGAATTTTACCGCCTTTAACAGTGAAAAAAGCAGATATTGATACGTTTGTAAAAGCTTTAAAAGAAAGTTTAGAAGAACTTAAAAACTAAGTTTGCCTATAACTGTTAATTCGTTTAATCGTTTAACTGGTTAATCGATTAAACGAATTGACGATTAACCAATTAAACCAAAAAAATGAAACCATTATCAATTGAAATACGTAACGCTGTTTTGCGGACTATGGCAAAGCTGGTCGAACAGGAGCGGAATCAGATCATTTTGACCAATCAGGAAGATTTGAGCGATTACGACGGTTCAGATTTAGCGATGGAAGAACGCCTGAAAGTAGATGATAAAAAAGTTGATGAAATGATTTTATCATTGAATCAGTTAGCTTCGCAGGAAGATCCCATCGGCATTGAGCGTTTTCAGTTTACTCATGATAATGGAATTAAAGTCATAAATAAAACCGCAGCTTTCGGAACCATTTTAATTATTTATGAATCTCGTCCAGATGTTACAATCGAAGCAGGCGGAATAGCTTTTAAATCTGGAAATAAGATTTTATTAAAAGGCGGAAAAGAATCTCTAAAGTCGAATTTAAAGATTGTAAGTCTTTGGCATAAAGCTTTAGAGGAAAACGGAGTTTCAAAAGACTGGGTCGAATATCTGAATTATAACAGAACTGAAACTCAGGCATTTTTAGAAAAACCAACTCAAAAAGTAGATTTAATTGTTCCGAGAGGAGGAGAAAAATTAATTGAGTTTGTAAAAGCACATGCGACTTGCCCCGTAATTGTAAGCGGACGAGGGAATAATTTTGTTTACGTTCATGAAGATGCTGATACAGATTTAGCTTTAAAAGTAATTTTAAATGCTAAAATAGCTAAAATTTCGGCTTGTAATGCATTAGATAAAGTTTTGATAAGTTCGAAACTTCCAAATTTTGAAGGTTTTACGGCGATGTTAATTGAAGCTTTAATCGAATCAAAAGTGGAAGTAATTGTCGATAAATCGTTAGAGAATTTCGAGAATGCGAAAACCATTCAAAACGAAGATATTTGGTATGAAGAGTTTTTAGATTATAAAATCGTAATCGGAACTATTGATTCTCAGGATCATGCCATTGATATGATTAATAAATACTGTGGAGGACATTCTGCAGCAATTATTACAAGAGATAATGAAGCTGCTCAGCAGTTTATGGAATCGATAGATGCAGCGGCGGTTTACCAAAATGCATCAACGAGATTCACAGACGGCGGACAATTCGGTCTTGGCGGAGAATTAGCAATAAGCACTGATAAACTGCATCAAAGAGGACCAATTGGTTTACAGCATTTGGTAACCAATAAATGGTATGTGTACGGAGAGGGGCAGATCAGATAATTAGATAATGTGTCAATTAGAAAATTAGATAATTGCAATCTTCGATTAGATTTAAAAAGAAATTTTGTGCCTTAGCGCCTTCGTGGCAAATACGAAAATGAAAAAACGGATTTTATTAAAAATAGGAAGTAATACTTTAACCAAAGAAACGAATCATATTTCGCGGGGAAAGATTGAGGACCTTGGAATTCAGATTGCGGCTTTAAACGGCGAATATGAATTTATCATCGTAAGTTCAGGAGCAATTGCGGCAGCAAAGCAATTTGTAAAACTGGATAATCAAGATAAAGATGTTTTTGTAAAACAGGCTTTAGCTTCAATCGGACAGCCTCATTTAATGCGGATTTACAATGAAAATTTCAAGGATTTAGGATTAAATACTTCACAGTGTTTACTTTCTTATTCTGATTTTGAAAAAGAGCAGACCAAAAAGAACATTGTAAATACGATTAATGTATTGGTTAAAAACAATTACATTCCGATCATCAATGAAAATGACACTGTGGCGACAGATGAGATTCGGTTTGGAGATAACGACAAATTAGCGGCTTTAACGGCGGTTCTTTTAAATGTTGATATTCTGATAATTGCAACCAATACGAACGGAATTTATACGAAAGAGACTTTTCAAAATGAAGTTCCGGAAACCATAAAATTGGTAAGTGATTTAAAATCACTCGAAAAAGAAATCGGAGATTCAAAATCATCACACGGAACAGGAGGGATGCAGTCCAAAATCGAAGCGGCCGCAATTTCAAAAGCAGCCAACATAGAAACCTGGATCGTCAATGGATTAAATGATAATTTTATTCTGCGGGCACTGAAAGACGAAATTCCATTTACAAAAATAATCTAATGAGTCAATTAGAAAATTAGATAATGTCACAATTATCTAATTATCAAATTATCACATTTTCTAATTAATAAAAAAGACATGAACTATATCTCAATAAAAGAAATCAACTCATTATCAAAATGGGTAAACCAAGCGATCAAAATCAAAAAGAATCCGCTTAAAAATCAAAGTTTAGGAAAAAACAAAACTTTAGGAATGTTATTCTTCAACCCAAGTTTAAGAACGCGTTTGAGTACTCAAAAAGCGGCTATGAACTTAGGAATGAACGTTATGGTAATGAATTTTACCAACGAAGGATGGACTTTGGAATTCGAAGACGGAGCAGTAATGAATTCTGGTGCTTCAGAACATATTAAAGAAGCTGCAGAAGTTGTTTCTCAATATTGTGATATTATTGCAATTCGTGCTTTTGCAGGTTTAGTTGATAAAGAAAAAGATTATGCGGAAACTGTAATTTCTGGATTCCAAAGATATGCTACAGTGCCAATTGTAAACATGGAAAGTGCTGTACGTCACCCATTGCAGTCATTAGCAGATGCCATTACAATGGAAGAATTCAAACCTAGACATAAAAACAAACAAAAAGTAGTGCTTTCTTGGGCGCCGCATCCAAAAGCTTTACCGCAGGCAGTTGCGAATTCATTCGTAGAAATGATGCAAATGCAAAAAGATATGGATTTTGTAATCACACATCCAGAAGGTTATGAACTTAGCCCAGAAATTACAAAAGACTGCGTAATTGAATACGATCAAGATAAAGCTTTTGAAAACGCTGATTTCGTTTACGTTAAAAACTGGAGTAATTTCAACGATTACGGAAAAGTAACCAACAGCGATCCAAATTGGACAGTTACAGCTGAAAAAATGGCTTTAACCAACAACGGAAAATTCATGCACTGTCTACCAGTTCGTCGTAATGTAATTGTAACTGACGAAGTTTTGGATGGTGAAAATTCAATTGTAATCGAGCAAGCAAATAATAGAACATATTCTGCACAATTAGTGTTGCAAAAAATTCTAAAAAAACTGTAAAGAGCTTCTAAGATTCTGAGTTGCTAAGCTGCTAAGTATTTCAGAATCTAAAAAAACTTAGCAGCTTAGAATCTTAGCAACTTATGCAAGTATCAGTAATCAAAATTGGTGGAAACATCATTGACAATCCAGCAGAATTAGAACAATTTTTAACTGATTTTTCTAAAATTGATGGACATAAAGTTTTAGTTCACGGTGGTGGAAAATCGGCTACGAAAATGGCTCAGAGTATTGGTTTAGTTCCACAAATGATTGATGGACGACGAATTACAGACGCTCCAATGCTTGATGTTGTGGTAATGATTTATGCTGGTCAGATCAACAAACATATTGTAGCGCAATTGCAGGCAAAAGACAATAATGCAGTTGGTTTTTCTGGAGCTGACGGAAATTTAATTCAGTCAACCAAAAGAAATCACCCGACTATTGATTATGGATTTGTAGGCGATGTGAAGCAAGTCAATACCAAATTACTGGCAACTTTATTAGAAGCTGGAATTGTTCCTGTTTTCTGTGCAATTACGCATGACAAAAACGGTCAATTATTAAATACAAATGCCGATACAATTGCAAGTGAATTGTCAATTGCATTGTCTGAAGTTTTTGATGTTACGCTGACTTACTGTTTTGAAAAACAAGGCGTTTTGATGGATTCAGAAGATGATTCATCTGTAATTACAGAAATCAACGAAGTATTATATAATAAACTGAAAGAAGAAACAGTAATCCATTCCGGAATGATTCCGAAATTGGATAACTGTTTCAATAGTTTATCACGAGGTGTGCAGAAAATCAAAATAGGACATCACAAAATGCTTCAAAATTCAGATGTTCCGCATACAACGATTACATTATAAAAGTTGCTGTCACGAATTACAAAAAAATTGACGCTAATTTTTTCCGTTAAAAGAGAAAATAATTCTTAGTTGTACATTAAAAAGTTATTTTGATTTTAAATCTGAGACAAAAAAACAATTTACGAAAAGTCATGTAATTAGTGGCAAAAAAATAGAGCGCACAAGGTATTTTAAATAAATTTGCGCAAGTAAAAATGGTCATAGGAAAGCTCAAAAACTTTGTTGCTTTGTCCCTTTGAGCCTTTGAACCTTATTAAAATGAAAAATATAGATACGCTTACCCAAGAAGCAATTAGTTTATTAAAAAGCTTAATCGAAACGCCTTCATTTTCAAGCGAAGAAGATCAAACAGCTCTTTTAATAGAAAATTGGTTCAATCAGAATGAAATTCCATTCAAGAGAGAAAACAACAATGTGTGGGCTTTCAACAAATATTTCGACGAAAACAAACCAACACTTTTATTAAACTCACATCACGATACAGTAAGACCGAATCAGGCTTACACCAACGATCCGTTTAAAGCGATTGAAAAAGACGGCAAATTATTCGGATTAGGAAGTAATGATGCAGGAGGATGTCTAGTTTCGTTATTAGCGACTTTTGTTCACTTTTACGAAAGTCAAAATTTATCACATAATATTGTTGTCGTTGCTTCGGCAGAAGAAGAAAGCAGCGGAAAAAATGGTTTAAACAGTGTTTTAAAACATTTGCCAGAACTAGATTGCGCAATTGTTGGTGAACCAACTTTAATGCAATTAGCAGTTGCAGAAAAAGGTCTTTTAGTTCTTGATGTAAAAGTAAAAGGAACAGCGAGCCACGCAGCGCATCAAAACGACGATAACGCTTTGTACAAATCAATTCCGGTAATGGAATGGTTTAAAAACTATAAATTCGATAAAATCTCAGACGTTTTAGGTCCAGTAAAAATGACTGTAACGCAAATCAATGCTGGAAAACAACACAATGTTGTGCCGTCAGAATGTGATTTGGTTGTCGATATTCGCGTAACAGATTGCTACACAAACGCTGAGATTTTAGAAGTTGTAAAAGCAAACGTAAACGCTGAAGTTACACCAAGATCTATGCACTTAAATGCTTCGTCTATTCCTGTTGAGCATGGTTTAGTGCAAGCAGGAATTGCTTTAGGAAGAACAACTTATGGATCTCCGACACTTTCAGACCAATCAGTTTTAAGCTGTCAGTCTTTGAAATTAGGGCCTGGAGAAACATTACGTTCACATTCAGCAGACGAATTTATTTTTGTTAACGAAATTGTAGAAGGAGTCGATTTGTATATTAAAATACTAACTGGTTTCTTTAAATTATAAGAAAAAAACCGCCACGAATTCACGAATTGTTTTTTTACTATCTAAACGAAATATTAATTCGAATTAATTCGAAAAAGATAATCGCAAAGATTTGAAAAAAATAATTCGTGAATTCGTGGCGAAAAAAAACACAACCTATGAAACTTTGGGAAAAAGGAATACCAACAGATAAACAAATCGAACAATTTACAGTTGGAAACGACCGTGAACTGGATTTAGTTTTAGCAAAATACGATGCTTTAGGATCAATTGCACATGCTAAAATGTTAGGGCAAATTGGTTTGTTGACTTCAGAAGAAACAACTTCTTTAGTTGATACTTTAAACGAAATTATTGCTGATATCGTAGTAGGTAATTTCGAAATCGAAGACAGTTTTGAAGATGTCCACTCTAAAATCGAATATTTACTGACTGCAAAATTGGGCGATGCTGGAAAGAAAATCCATACGGCGCGTTCTCGTAACGATCAGGTTTTAGTAGACGTTCATTTGTATTTAAAAGACGAATTAAAAGCAATAAAAGAACAGGTAAAAACACTTTTTGATTTGTTGATGGAATCAGCAGAGAAACATCAAAATGTATTATTGCCAGGTTATACGCACTTACAAATTGCAATGCCATCGTCATTCGGAATGTGGTTTTCGGCTTATGCAGAAAGTTTGATTGACGATATTACAATGCTAAATGCGGCTTCAAAAATTGTAGATCAGAATCCGTTAGGGTCTGCTGCGGGTTATGGAAGTTCATTCCCAATCAACAGAACTTTTACCACTCAAGAATTAGGTTTTGAAACTTTAAAATACAATGCAGTTGCGGCACAAATGAGCCGTGGAAAAGCAGAAAAAACAGTTGCTTTTGCGATGACGAGCGTTGCAGGAACATTATCAAAATTTGCAATGGACGTTTGTTTGTATATGAGCCAGAATTTCGATTTTATTGGTTTGCCGGCACATCTTACAACTGGTTCAAGCATTATGCCTCACAAGAAAAATCCAGATGTTTTCGAATTAATCAGAGGAAAATGCAACAAGATTCAGGCGCTTCCATACGAAATTACATTAATTACCAATAATCTTCCGAGCGGTTACCACAGAGATTTACAGCTTTTAAAAGAAGGTTTGTTTCCAGCCATTCAAAACTTAAAAGCTTGTTTAGATATCGCTATATTTTCAATTAAAGATATCACCGTAAAAGATCATATTTTAGAAGACAAAAAATACGATTACTTATTTACAGTTGATACTTTAAACGAAATGGTGGTTGCAGGAATGCCGTTTAGAGATGCTTACAAAGCTGTTGCTGAACAATTAGAAGCAGGAACGTACAAATCTCCAAAAGAAACCAAACACACGCACGAGGGAAGTATCAATAATTTATGCCTTGATGCAATTAAAGATAAAATGAAAGCTGCTTTTTAATAATAAGCTTAAAAATAAAAAAGGTCATTGATTTGTTTCAATGACCTTTTTTTATTGAGTAAATTTAGTTTTTTACCAGTTTGAAAGTTTTGCTTCGGTTTTCGATTTGAACTTTACAGATGTAAATGCCTTTCGCAAGATTTCCAACATTCAATTCTAGTTTTTCATCTGGAGTAATATTTTTGGAATTAGAATATACTTTAGATCCATTTGAAGAAAATAAATCTACTTCAGCTAAACCGTTATCCGAACTTGAAAAATCAATATTCAAAAGGCGATTGATAACCGACGGATAGTATTTTAATTCTAGATTATTTTTGACATTGTCGTTTAATCCTAAATTAGTACAACTTGTTGAAATAGTGCCTTGAGCTGTAACCTGTAGCGTTGCTCCAGCACCGCAAGTTGAGTTTGAAACAAATCCAGCAACATTTGCAATTGGAAGAGTGCTGTAAGTATAAGAAGGTTTTGTTACAGTAGTTCCTGAACTTGCAGGCGCATTTAAACAATCTGTAAAAGCAATTCCGATTGTTCCGCCATCTGTGCTTACGTAGCTTTTAAAAGCAGTTCCAATGTTAGCAAAATTAGTTCCTTCAACATAACAAGTTGTATTGTTGCTTCCTCCGCCTAAACCAATCGCTAATGAACCCGAAACAGAAGTGTTGTAATAGCAGTTTAAAATGTGAAGTTCTGCATTTCTAGCTCTTGGCATTCTTTCTTTACAGCCTTCAGCCCAATAGCAATTTTTGAAAGTGATACTGTAATGGCCATCTGAAGGAGCGTCTGTTTTGGAGGAACCAACCAAATCAGAAAAACGGTGATCATCAGCTCCGCCAGAACCTCCAGCTTTTGGAGCTTTTAGATAAATAAATTTACACCAAGAAACAGTTACGTTCTCAGCTGCGCCTTTATTATCAAAATTGCCATCCATTCCGTCTTGAAATTCACAATGGTCAACCCAAAGATTAGTTGCTTCAGAAGTTAGATTGTCGCGTCCGTCAACATCATATGCGCCAGGTCCTTCAAAAATCAAGTTTCTTATAATAATGTTGTTAGATCCTGGTTTTAGACTTAAAATTCCTGAACCTGCAGCTGTTTGATCTAAATTTATCAATCGCGCTCCAGGAAGACCAATTATGGTTTTATCGTTTACCAACAAACTAGTGTAAGTACAGTTTATGGTTCCTGAAACTAAGATAACTTGCGGAGTAGTTAATTTTAATTTAGCGGCTAAATCTGTTAAAGTAGAAACTGTTACAGGAGTCGCACTTCCGCCTCCAGTGGCTGAAGCTCCAAATCCTTCTGGAGCACTCATGTAATAATTTTGTGCAAACAAGAAGGAGCAAGGCAAAAGCAATGCTAATAAGATAAGTTTTGTTTTCATTTAAGTGTGGTTTTTTGTGGTTTCAATAGTTAATGTAATCGATTGCACAAATGTAAAAGAATAAAAATAATTACAAATTAATTTTAGCAAATTTTTATTTATAAAGTTTTGGTTTAAGGAACTTTAAGTGTTGTTTTTACACTAATTTTCATAAGGATTAATTAAGATGTTTTTTATGAACTTTAAAAGGTTTTAATTGTGAAAAGGAGAAAATTCATGCTAAATACATATATTTGATTTACCAGTTTATAAAATGAAATGAAAAAATTTAACGAACAATCTAGTCTCAATCTATTTGAGAAAGGGCTAATTACTGAAAATCAGTTTGATGAAGTTAAAACGTATCGAAGCTTAAATATTTTTTCGCTAAACGCGGAATTAAAGCTTTTTCTTTATCTTTCAGTGCTATTATTTACGTCTGGAATCGGAATTTTGATTTACGAAAATATCGATTCAATAGGGCATATTGCGATACTATCATTGCTTTTGATTGTGATTGCAGTTTGCTTTTTTTATTGTTTTAAACACTCTAAAGGTTTTCAGAAAGAAGAAACCACTTTTGAGCATCCTGTTTTGGAATATCTTGTTTTAGCAGGAAATATTCTGACTTGTATTTTTATTGGATATCTTCAGTTTCAATATAAACCTTTTGGAGAACATTATGGATTGGCAACTTTAGTTCCGACAATTGTGAGTTTCTTTTGTGCGTATTATTTTGATAACAGAAGTGTTTTAACAATCGCTATTACGGGTTTAGCAGCATACATCGGACTTTCGGTAACGCCGCAAGATTTATTAAGTAATAATGATTTTTATGCTAGCCAAAATCTGAGTTATTCGGCTGTTGCTCTTGGTGCATTGTTGGTTTTATGGGTAATTTACAGCCGTAAAATTGCTCTAAAAACACATTTCGGGTTGATTTTTTTAACTTTTGCATTGCACATTACCAGTATTGCTTCTATAGCAAACATGACTAGCAATGATATAATTACTTGGATACCATTTACTTTTATTCTAGCGGGTTCAACCTACTATTTTTATAAAGCAAGTTACGATTACGAAGCAATGTCGCTTTATGTCTTTATGATTATTTATGGTTATATCGGAGCCAATATATTTTTGTTTAGAATTTTTGAAAACGTTGATTTCTCAGATATTTGGGAAATATTTGTTTTCTTATTGCCAGCATATTTCGTTGGCTCAATTGTAATCTTTATTAGATTAATTAAAAACTTCCATAAAGTAATTTCAGAATGATAGCGTACGATAAAAAAATGTTAGACAATGAAGCTCTAATTGATGAAGCAGGCACATTGTACAAAGGAGGTTTTATTAGTAAAGAACAAAAAAAGTTTATTGAGAAAGAATTACCAGATTTAAAAAGCCAAAGCAATATTTTGGTTAGAATTGGATTCTTTTTGCTGGGCTCTTTTTTATTCGGTTCCATTTGTGGGGCAATTTCCTTGTTTGGAGTAAGTAGTGAACGTATATTTTTTCAGATCTGCTGTTATATTTTTGCAGTAGTCGGATTTGCTGGGGTAGAATTATTAGCAACACAAAATTTTCGCAATCACGGACTCGATGACGCTTTCATTTTGGGAACTCTTTTAAATGTCGGATTTGCAATCGCAATTACAACAGAAGGTTACGAAATGGTCATTGCTACATTTGTTTCAATTGCCTCATTATTCATGTTTTTAAGGTATTTGCATGTTTTGTCAATGCTGGTATTTTGTCTGTCAACAACTGCTTTTTTGTTTTATGGAATGTTTGAATTCGGAGATATAGGAAAAGCGATTCTGCCATTTACGGCGATGATTTTTGCTGGAGCATTTTACTTTTTTACAAAAAAGCTAATCAATAATTTAAAGGAAAGATACTATTACAAAGGATTGCTATTAGCGAATAGTTTTTGTTTGATTCTATTTTATCTTTCTTGTAATTATTTGGTTGTAAGAGAGCTTTCTGCCGAGCTTTTAGGAGTAGAAGTAAAACCGGGAACAGATATTCCGTTTGCTTTTTTCTTTTATGCATTTACTTTTATAGTTCCAGTAGTTTATCTCGTTCAGGCTTTAAGAACAAAAGACCGCTTAATGCTTTGGATTAGTTTTTTAGCTATCGGATTTTCAATTTATACGATTCGATTTTACCATTCAATTTTGCCTATAGAAGTCGCGCTAACACTTGGCGGAGTGGTTTTATTTGCAATTGCTTTTTTTTCAATTAAAAAATTAAAAGAAAAAGAAAGTGGTTTAACGTTTAAACCGGATAGAATCAATCATTCAGATACACTTTTAAATGCAGAAGCTTTGGTCGTAGCTTCAACTTTCGGAATGAAGCCAGAAGTAAAACCGCAAGCATCTCCAATGGATTTTGGAGGTGGAGGTTTCAGCGGAGGAGGTTCTGAAGGAAGTTTTTAAGTTTAATTATGAGTTATGAGTTATGAATTATGAGTTTGAACGCTCTTTGAATTGAAGTTAGTACCGAAATAAAAAGAAAAAGCCTGAAATTATTATAATTTCAGGCTTTTTAACTTTTAAGTTGAGTAATTAACTAATAATTTATAACTCATAATTCATAACTCATAATTCAAAATTAGATTTTGTTTTTCAACGCTTCAGCATCAATATCGCTGTGTGAAACATCGTAAACTGCTTTTCCGTTTTTGATTAAAATCAATTGAGGAGATTCGTGGTAAACTCCAAATTTGCTTGCAATTTCGTTTGAAATATCTCTGTGTGCTATTAAATCTAAAAAGTACGCATCAACAACATTTTCAAGATCATAATCTCTTTCAAATTGTTTTAAAGCCATACGGCTAATGCTGCATCTTGTGCTGTGTTTGAAAATAACAACTGGCTTTTCGTTAGAAATAGCTTCGATTTCCATTAATTGAAGGATATCTGTTAATTCTGTCCAGTTTACTTTACTTTTTGGAGCTTCTGAGTTCCCTGAACTTCCGAAGATTGAATTAAAAAAACTCATATTTGGCTTGTTTTATGACTTTTTGACGTGTTAAAATTCGAAAAACCTGATTTTAAGCGTCATTTTGTCTGTTTTTTCACTATGGAATATAATTTGTCTATTTCAATGCAAAGTTAGATTATTTGGGTCAAAAAATTGCCTCAATAAACCGTAACTTTAATCTTATAAAATTCAAATAGTTAAATCAATCAAATCACATAAAAATATGAATATAAATAAGTTTACTATTAAATCGCAAGAAGCCATTCAGTTGTCGCAACAATTAGCACAGCGCAATGGCCAGCAGCAAATTGAAAATGAACACATTTTCAAAGCTATTTTTGAAGTTGATGAAAACGTAGCGCCGTTTATTTTGAAAAAACTAAATGTAAACGTGCCATTGTTTTTACAAATTTTAGACAGTACAATTCAGAGTTTTCCAAAAGTTTCTGGAGGCGAAATCATGCTTTCAAGAGACGCAAATAAAGCTTTGAACGAAGCTGAAATTATTGCACAAAAAATGAACGACGAATACGTTTCGATCGAACATTTAATCTTAGCCATTTTTGATTCTAAAAGCCGAGTTTCTCAGATTTTAAAAGATCAAGGAGTTACTGGTAAAGGTCTTAAAGCAGCAATTGAAGAATTAAGAAAAGGCGAAAGAGTAACTTCGGCTTCAGCTGAAGAAACGTATAATTCGTTGAATAAATATGCTAAAAACCTAAATGAATTAGCGCGTACAGGAAAATTAGATCCAGTTATTGGTCGTGATGAAGAAATTCGTCGTGTATTGCAGATTTTGACTCGTAGAACCAAAAACAATCCAATGCTTATTGGTGAGCCTGGGGTTGGTAAAACGGCTATTGCAGAAGGTTTAGCGCATAGAATTGTGGATGGAGATGTTCCAGAAAACTTAAAAGAAAAGATCGTTTTCTCATTAGATATGGGAGCTTTGATCGCTGGAGCGAAATACAAAGGAGAATTTGAAGAGCGTTTAAAATCGGTTGTAAAAGAAGTTACAGCTGCAGAGGGTGACATCGTTTTGTTTATTGATGAGATTCATACGCTTGTTGGAGCGGGTGGAGGTGAAGGCGCGATGGACGCGGCAAACATCTTAAAACCAGCTTTGGCTCGTGGAGAATTGAGAGCAATTGGAGCTACAACTTTAGATGAATATCAAAAATATTTTGAAAAAGACAAAGCACTTGAAAGACGTTTCCAAAAGGTTTTAATCGACGAGCCAGACACAGAAAGTGCGATTTCGATTCTTCGTGGAATCAAAGAAAAATATGAAACGCACCATAAAGTTCAAATCAAAGACGAGGCAATTATTGCTGCGGTTGAATTTTCGCAAAGGTATATTACGAATCGTTTCTTACCAGATAAAGCGATTGACTTAATGGATGAGGCTGCTTCTAAACTTCGTATGGAAATTAATTCAAAACCAGAAGAATTAGATGTTTTGGATCGTAAAATCATGCAGTTGGAAATTGAAATTGAAGCCATTAAACGTGAAAAAGAAGAAAGCAAGCTGAAAATTTTAGGTATGGAATTGGCCAACCTGAAAGAAGAACGCAACGAAATCTACGCAAAATGGAAACAAGAAAAAGATATCGTTGACGGAATTCAAGCTGTAAAACATGAAATTGAAGACTTTAAGTACGAAGCAGAACGTGCAGAACGTGAAGGTGATTACGGAAAAGTAGCGGAGATTCGTTATGGAAAAATAAAAGAAGCGCAAGAACGTCAGGAATCTTTGCAAAAACAATTGCAGGAATTCCAATCTGGAAATTCTTTGATTAAAGAAGAAGTTACGAGAGAGGATATTGCAGAGGTTGTAGCAAAATGGACTGGAATTCCGGTTACTAAAATGCTTCAGACAGAAAGAGAAAAACTATTGCATTTAGAAGACGAATTGCACAAACGTGTTGTTGGTCAGGAAGAAGCGATAGAAGCAGTGAGTGACGCAGTTCGCAGAAGCCGTGCCGGTTTGCAGGATATGAAAAAACCTGTTGGAACATTCTTATTCTTAGGAACAACTGGAGTTGGTAAAACCGAATTAGCAAAAGCCTTGGCTGAATATCTTTTTGATGATGAAAATGCAATGACTCGTATCGATATGAGTGAGTACCAAGAACGCCACAGTGTGAGCCGTTTGGTTGGTGCGCCTCCAGGATACGTAGGTTATGATGAAGGTGGACAATTGACAGAAGCGGTTCGTAGAAAACCATATTCTGTGATTTTGTTAGATGAGATTGAAAAAGCGCATCCAGATACATTCAATATTTTATTGCAAGTTTTGGATGAAGGTCGTTTAACAGACAACAAAGGACGTTTGGCCGATTTCAAAAACACGATTATCATCATGACTTCTAATATGGGAAGCCAGATTATTCAGGAGAAATTTGAAAATCTGAAAGGCGGAGTTGAAGCGGCTACAGAAGCAGCTAAAAATGAAGTTTTAGGATTATTGAAACAAACTGTTCGTCCAGAATTTATCAACCGTATTGATGAGATCGTAATGTTTACACCGCTTACAGTTGATAATATTTCAAGAATTGTAGGCTTGCAATTAAAAGGCGTTACCAAAATGCTGGCACAACAAGGCATTACAATGGATGCAACTCCAGAAGCGATTGCTTACTTGTCAGACAAAGGATATGATCCTCAATTTGGTGCAAGACCTGTAAAACGTGTCGTACAGAGAGAAGTTTTAAATCAGCTGTCGAAAGAAATTTTGGCAGGAAATATAACGACAGACAGCATCATTTTATTAGATGCTTTCGATGGCAAGTTGGTTTTTAGAAACCAGACAGCTAATTAATTTTTTTTTCATTTTGTTAATCTTAAAAAGCATCAGTTTTACTGGTGCTTTTTTTGTTTAAAATTCTGAAACTTTTTAAGTAATTCATATAACATATTATTTTCAAAAAAGAATCAATTTTAAATTTATAAAAATCAGCAAATTATTAATTAAAATTAGAAATCATGAACAATATATTTAGAGGATTATTAGCAGGATACGGTGCTAAAAAACTTGGCGGAGGTTGCTTCGGAACTATTATCGTTTTCATTATTCTTTGGGTTCTTTTAGGTCAATGCAGTTAAGAACCACATTACAGAAAATTAGGAATAAAAAATGCAAATTTTGATACAATATTATTGGGCAGATTAAGTCAAAATGTCTAGATTCGCACCACTAAAAATAAATTAAAAAATGGGATCAGGTTTTTTCGCTCTATTAGACGATATCGCAGCAATTATGGATGATGTTGCAGTAATGAGTAAAGTTGCTGCAAAAAAAACAGCCGGAATCTTGGGTGACGATTTAGCGGTAAATGCCGAAAAAGCTTCAGGATTTGCTTCATCAAGAGAGTTGCCAGTTTTATGGGCAATCAGTAAAGGTTCGTTATTAAACAAAATCATTATTCTTCCAATCGCATTTTTGCTAAGTGCGTTTTTTCCAATTGCCATTATGGTAATTTTGGTATTGGGAGGATTGTTTTTAGCTTACGAAGGAGCTGAAAAAATCTACGAATTCATTGTTCCTCACGCACACGAAGAATCTGAAGGAATAACAGACGAAGTGCTTACTGAAGAAGAAATTTTAGTAATCGAAAAAGACAAAGTTAAATCGGCAATCGTAACCGATTTTATTCTTTCTGTAGAAATCGTAATTATCGCTTTAGGAACCGTAATCGGGAAACCACTAGTATCACAGATCATTACAGTTTCTATCATTGCATTAATAGCAACTATAGGGGTTTACGGAATCGTAGCGCTTATTGTTCGTATGGACGAAGTAGGCTTCAAAATGATTCAGCGTAGCAAAAATGAAAAAAGTCTTTTAAAAAGTATTGGAAATATATTGGTTCAGGCACTTCCAAAGGTAATTAAAGCCTTAACTGTTATTGGAACTATTGCTTTAATCTTGGTTGCTGGCGGATTATTCGTTCATAACATCGAATTTTTCCACCACCTTTTGCCAAACTTTCCTTCAATTATAAAAGAATTTGCAATCGGACTTATCATTGGTTTCATTGTATTGGCGATAGTAAATCTTTTCAAGAAAATATTCAAAAAGAAAGAAACGGCAGCTTAATTTCTGCTTTTAGATATAAAGGAACACCAGTCGAAAGGCTGGTGTTTTTTTTTGCAGCAGAAATAATGTTTTCAGTTCAAGTCTAGTCCCGCTATCCACTTTATCTTTTGGGCCGAACCCCACCCCAAAAGGATGTCGTTTCTATCGGGGCTAAGACAGAAATTTTTGTTTTTTATTAGAAATATTAGTTGGTGGGAGCTTTTTTTTAAATGAATAAAATGTTGATTTATAGTTGTTTAATTTTTTAGTAAAATTTTTAACATTTTGTTTAAAGCAACCATTGCAACCTCACAGCATCTTCATAGTAATTAACAATTAATTATTATTTTATATGAAAAGTTTTAGATTTAAATTAGTTTTATTAGTATTATTTTTATCAATTGGATTTGTATCATGCAGTAACGATGATGATAACAAAACACCAGTTCCAACAGAAAAAGCTGCTTTAGCTACAGAAATTAAAGGGCCAGCAACAGGAAAAGTAAATGACGAATTAAGCTATGATGTGACATATGTTGTGGATAATGCTTGCGCCGAATTTGATAAAATCTCAGAAGTAACAATTGGATCAGTAAAAGGACTTCAAGTAATTGCAAAATATCCATCAGAAGTTTGTACGCAACAAGTGCCGGAACCAAAAAAGACAGTTTATAAATTTAAGTCAGCTACAAAAGGAACTTTCGAAATTAAATTCAAAAAATCAGAAACAGAATTCCTTACTCAAAAAGTAGTGATTGAATAATAAAAGCTTAGTTGAATTTTTTTAGGTTGAGAAGCCATTTTGCAAAGATTTACTTTTTAAATTGATGTAAAATGGCTTTATTTTTAGCTAGATTTAAAATATTTTGCATTATTTCAAGCAACCTTTGTAATTTAGCGCCATCTACATAATAGAACTTAATTAAATTTATATGAGAATTTTTAGAATAAAATCGGTTTTGGCGGTGCTTTTTTTAGCTGTTTCTTTAGTTGCGTGTAGCAGTGATGATAACAATAAAGAGACACCTCAAACTGTTTCAAAAGCTGCAGATGTTTCTGGTATTAGCGGACCAGCTACAGGAAAAGTAGGTGTCGATGTTAATTTTGATGTATCTTTTATAGTTGATAATGCTTGCGGTGAGTTTGATAGAATTAGCGACATCTCAATTGGTAAAGAAAGCGGATTTCAGGTAGAAGCTAAATATCCTACGGGGACCTGCGCTAATCAAACGCCAACTGCATTGCATACGGTTTATACGTTTTCACCACAGTCAAAAGGAACTTTTGAGATTAAATTTAAAAAATCAGAAACTGAATTCTTGGTTAAAAAAATAGTTATAGAATAACTGTTTTAAACAGATAATTTCAATTTAAGCCATTTTACAGAGATTTTAAAATCAATGTAAAATGGTTTTCTGTTTTATGAAATTAAATTAAGAGAAAGAAATTAGGTTGAAAAATGCTAATTTACAATTAGAAGGATTTACTAATTTGAAGTAATCTTTAATTTAATATTGCGTAAATCTGTAAACTTTGCTGTTCCTTTAAAATTTACTACTTTTGCACTCTAAATTTTATGTCATGGCGAAAAGAAAGTATAAAATATCGGTTATTCAGTTAAACCTGAATGATGTTGCCGAAAATAATCTTAAAAAATGTATCAGCTGGGTAAGAGATGCTGCAAGTCAAGGTGCTGAAGTAATCTTACTACCTGAATTATATAGCAGTCATTATTTTTGTCAAAGTGAAGATGTAGATAATTTTGCATTAGCAGAACCACTTTACAGCACTTCATTTATTGCATTCAGCGAATTGGCAAAAGAATTAGGAGTAGTAATTATTGTTCCTTTCTTCGAAAAAAGAATGGCTGGAATCTATCATAACAGTGCTTATATTATTGATACTGATGGAACTGAGGCAGGTTTGTACCGTAAAATGCATATTCCAGACGATCCACATTTCTATGAGAAATTCTATTTCACTCCAGGTGATTTAGGTTTCCAAGCAATTGAAACTAAAAAAGGAACTGTTGGAACTTTAATCTGCTGGGATCAATGGTATCCAGAAGCAGCTCGTATCACGGCTCTTAAAGGTGCTGAGGTTTTATTTTATCCTACAGCTATTGGATGGCATCCTAAAGAAAAAGAGCAATACGGAGAAAACCAATATGGCGCGTGGATGAACGTTATGAAAGGTCACGCTGTAGCGAATGGCGTTTTCGTAGCAGCAGCAAACCGAATTGGTTTAGAAAAATATCTTGAAGGAACAGAAGGAATTCAGTTCTGGGGAGCTTCTTTCATTGCTGGTCCGCAAGGAGAAATTTTAGCTCAAGCTTCGCACGATAAAGAAGAAATCTTAATTGCTGAGGTTGATTTAGATTTACAAGAAAATGTTCGTCAAAACTGGCCTTTCTTCAGAGACAGAAGAATTGATGCTTTTGGAGATATTACAAAAAGAGCAATTGATAAATAATTAGATTTATCTGAAATATAGAAAAAGGACAAAATGTGAATTTTGTCCTTTTTTGTTTTAACTCAAATAAAAAAGGCGGTTTCAGAATCTGAAACCGCCTTTTTTCAATTTATATAGATTACTTCACTTGGAAAGTAACTCTTCTCACGATCTGACGTGCCTCTTTAGAATTTTTGTTAACAGAAGTATCTTCTCCGTTAGCAATTACATTCAATCTTGATGCATCAATTCCTGCATTAACCGCTACTTTTTTCACAGCTTCAGCTCTTTTTCTAGATAATTCTGTGTTGTAGTTTGAATTTCCAATTTCGTCAGCATATCCAATAATGTCAGCTGATTTTCCTGGATTGTTTTTCATGTATTTCACTAAGAAATCTACTCCTGATAAAGATGCGTTTGTTGGTTTAGACGAATTGAAATCGAAGTAGACATTTACATAACCACCGTTAATTAATTCCTCAACAGTATTGTTTGTAGCTGTTCCAGTACCTTTCTTTTCGTAAGTTTTATCTAAATAGCTTTCTAACTCATCTGGCACACCATTTTGGTTAGTATCAATAGATTGTCCTTTTGTGTTAACAGCAACTCCTGCGATTGTGTTTGGTTCTAAATCGTATAAATCAGCAACTCCATCTTTGTCTGAATCGATAAGACCAGTTTCGATTAAGTCCACTCTTTTTTCCAATTCACCAATTCTATCCTCTTCACCAACCCAGTCAGCATGTTTTGCTTGTTTTCCTAAGTAGAACGTTAAACCAACAGAAGCGTTTAATAAAACACCATCAAAAGAACCTGTTGATGTGTTACCCATTCCGTCGAAGTTCCAGTTTTGTCTTCCGTTTACAATTCCAGTAAGATCTCCCGTCAAAGCTACTCGGTTGCTTAATCTAATTTGTCCAGTTAAACCAGCAATTCCGTGAGCCATGTAATCTTGTCCTCCAAATCCTGTTTGTGTACTAATTTGAGAAACTCCAAAACCACCATGCGCCAAAAGACCAATTGTGTTTGTCCAAGTTTCAAAATTTAAAGCACGTCCAACGTTGATAACCCCTTGTAAACTTGCTCTAACATAACGGCTTTCAAAATCTGGAGTATCTTTTTTCTCTTGGAATTGGTCGTAACCCACATCTAATTTCACCCCAAACTTTGGACTAAACATATATCTTACACCTAAATCTCCGTGAAAAAAGTTCAATGATTCGGTAGTATAACCTGGAGTCATTGCTCTGGTTGGTTTGTTTACACCACCATTAAGTTCAAGAGACCATTTATTGTATTCTTGTTCTGTGCTTGGTTTTGTAGAAGTTGGAGCCATATTTTGCGCACCTGCGGCGAAGGATAGTAATAATAAAGAGGCTGATACTAATTTCTTTTTCATGATATCAAAAATTAAATTGTTTTTATTTTAAACTCATGAACAAAATTAGAGGTCGAATCCTAGAATGCGTTGCATATGCTCTTACATAATTTCCATCTTTTGGCTTTTAATTATGTAAATACGTTAAAATAAGTACAATAGAAAGCATAAAAAAAGGACAAAATTCACATTTTGCCCTTTTGCTATCCTGAAAAAGTTTGTATTATTTCAAATCTGGCTGATAAATTTTAACAGATCCATCTCCTTCGCTGCTTACTACCAACAAACTTCTTTTCGTTGGACTTTTTGATGCTGGAATAAAAAGAATCCCTTCTGGAGCATCTCCTGTTTTTACAGTTTGAAGGTATTGTGGTGAAGTTGGATTTGTTGCATCATAAACCATAAAAGCATCAGATCTTTCTAAACCAACAAATATAATATTCTGATTTCCCATTTTAGCTGCAACTACAGCTTCTGGCTCAGAACCTTTATCATCACTCCTTTTATCGTCGTATGTGCCAATTTCGTTTGTCTTTTTGTCAACATCATTTTTACTGTCAAAAACGATTTTTCCAGTGTTTCCGTTCCAAATAGAGAATGATCTTCCTCCAAAACTTACCATTTCGTCCAAATCTCCATCTCCGTCAGTATCTCCCATGTCAGCAACAAGGTTTAATCTTCCTAAATTAGCATCTAATTTTAAAGTAGCAGCATCAGGGAAAGCAGTTGCATCAAGTGTCATGCTTTTCATACGCTTCACATCAGAATAAGCTGTATATTCTCTTGCGTCACCTTCGTTAGCAGTAACAAAATAAGGAGTGTTATTTACAGTAAAATGGCTAATTGCATCTGGCATGTAAAGCCCTTTTACTTTCCACGGGTTAAAAGCAATTTTATTGTCGCTATCGCTTGCATCAATTGCATTTTCAGCAGTATTGTAATCTTTTAAACCTAAAGGATAAATCGCTGTGATAGTTTTAGAAGTTAAATCTACTTTTGCAACTCCATTATTTTCTTGTAAAGTTACCCAAGCCGTTTTAGAATCGTCAGAAATCGTGATGTATTCTGGTTCGATATCTTGAGCAAAACTAGTTTTAGCAAATTTTGAAATTCTAAAACCGTCTTTTGCTAAAGCAGCAGCTTGATTAGCAAACGAACTGAAATCTAAAGTTGTAACATTATAAGTACTAGTTTCAATAATAGAAATTGTTCCGTTCGGATCTTGAGAATAATCAGTATTTGGTTCTCCTTCGTTAGCAGTCATGATATATTTTCCGTCAGGAGAAAAAGTAATCATGTCTGGCAATGCGCCAACTGTAACTTGTTTGATTAAACTATAATCTGAAGTATTAAAAATAACAACTTTACCGTTTGCTTGTTTGTTTGTAGTAGATTCTAAAGCAACAGCCAATTTTCCGTCAAAAACAGAAACACTGTTTGCTGCGCCTTCGTAAGCAACTAAATCAATTTTTCCAATACCTTTTGGTTTTGTCGGATCAGTAATATCAATAACATCGATTTGGTTTACACCGCTGTTATTTACTGTAAATAATCTTTTTGTTTTTTCGCAATAAGCAGAGATTTCTGCAGCAGCTTCTCCACCAATTGTAATAGAGCCAATTTCTTTAAAAGTTCCTGGGTTTTCGTTTACAACAACTTCTGGTTCGCTGTTCGAATTTTCATCATTATTACAGCTTGCTAATATAAAAAGAGCAGCTAAAAATGAGATTGATAAATTTTTCATGTGTTAGTTTTTAGTTTTCGCAAAAGTAATTCTGAGGCCTGTGTTAAATATTAAGGCTGTATTATTTAATCTTTAACTTAATTTTTGCAAGATATTTTTTGTGAAATTATATATGATTTTTACTAAGATGTTTTAAAATTCTAACGAATGCTTATCTTTGCACTTTCTAAATTAGAACGTATTTATGTCAACAAATAATAGAAGATTTCCAGCAGAATGGGAAAAACAGCAAGGAATTGTATTGTGTTTTCCGCATAATGGCAACGACTGGCCGGGAAAATACGAAGCTGTTCAATGGGCTTTTGTAGAGTTTATTAAAAAAGTAGCCACTTTTGAAACTGTTTTTTTGGTAGTTGCCGATGAAAAGCTAAAAGAAAAAGTAGCTGATATGCTTGAAAGAGCTCGTGTAAACCTTGATAACGTTTCTTATATTATTCATAAAACCAACAGAAGCTGGATGCGCGATTCAGGACCAATTATTGTACAAAATGGTTCTAAAAGAGAAGCTTTAAATTTCAATTTCAACGGTTGGGCAAAATATAAAAACTACCAGTTAGATAAATTTGTTCCTGGTAAAGTAGCAGATTTTATTGATGTTCCTTTAACTCAGGTAATGTACAAAGGAAAACCAGTAATTGTTGAAGGTGGTGCAATTGATGTAAACGGAAAAGGAACTTTATTAACTTCTGAAGAATGTTTGATGCATCCAACAATTCAAGTAAGAAATGCTGGTTTTACAAAAGAAGATTACGAAGTAGTTTTTAAAGAATATCTTGGAGTTACCAATGTAATCTGGTTAGGAGACGGAATCGAAGGTGATGATACACACGGACACATCGACGATTTATGCCGATTTGTAAATGAAGATACGATTGTAACGATTGTTGAAACAGATAAAAACGATTCAAACTACAAGCCTTTGCAAGATAATTTGAAACGCCTTCAGAATGCAAAATTAGAAAACGGAAAATCTCCTGTAATTGTAGCGTTGCCAATGCCAAAACGCGTAGATTTTGAAGATTTACGCTTACCAGCAAGTTATGCTAATTTCTTAATTTTGAATAATTGCGTTTTAGTGCCAACATTTAATGATAGTAACGATCGCGTTGCTTTAAATATCTTAGCAGAATGTTTCCCAGATCGTGAAGTAATCGGTATTAGCTGTATTGATTTTATTTGGGGATTTGGAACTCTACATTGTTTAAGTCAGCAGATTCCTGCATAAAAATAGTAGACGCAGATTATAAAAAATCACTTTGATTTTTTTTATCTGTGATAAAATTATCAGATATACAGAGACTTTCTTATAAATATTTGAGCTGTCACCAAAAGTGGCAGCTTTTTTTTGTTGTATATTTAACAAAGAGATTTGCTTGTGTCTCAACATCCTTCTTATATTCGTATGTTCAACAATGCAGAAATGCAGATTTAATTTTATATGAAGAAAATATTTTTTATCCTTTCCGTGCTTTCTTCCGGAGTTCTTTTTTCACAATCTGATTCGCAAGAAAAAATTGAACTTACATTTGCTACCTACAATGTAAGTATGGAATCTGATAATTATTCTCCCAAAGGCGCAATGGGAAAATCGGAGCTGATATTGATTGATCAGCTTAATTCAGGGCATAATACTCAAATCAGAAATATCGCCCACATTATTCAGACCGTTAGGCCGGACGTTATTCTGTTAAATGAATTTGATTACATTAAAGATCCTGAACTTGGTGTAAAAGCGTTTATTAAAAATTATTTGAACGTAAGCCAAGGCGGAGCAGCAGCCATTGATTATCCTTACTATTATTATTCAACGGTGAATACTGGCCAGCCGAGTCCTTACGATTTGAACAATGATGGAAAGTTGGATAATTTTGGAAATGATGCATGGGGATTTGGTCTGTATCCTGGGCAATATGGAATGATGCTTTTGTCTAAATATCCGATTGATGCTAATGCGATTCGTACTTTTCAACATTTTAAATGGAAAGATATGCCTGGAGCATTGGTTGCCAAAAAAGCAGATGGATCGGATTGGTATAGTAAAAAAGCATGGAAGGAATTTCCATTATCTTCAAAATCTCACTGGGATGTTCCTGTAAAAATTGGCAATAAAACAGTTCACATTTTAGCCAGTCATCCAACTCCTCCTACTTTTGATGGTGATGAAGATCGCAATGGAAAAAGAAATCACGATGAAATCCGATTTTGGAAAGATTATATTTCAGACAATTCGGCTTCATACATTTATGATGATAAAGGCGTAAAAGGCGGTTTACCTCCAAATTCTCAATTTGTTATATTGGGTGATCAAAACGCTTCACCAGTTGAAGGAAACGCCATTAGAGAAGGTATAAAGTCTTTAATAGAAAACCCAAAGATTAATAGTGATTTCACACCTGCGAGTAAAGGCGGTGCTGAATATAGTCCTGAAAATCCTTTTGGAGTTAATCATACTGCCTTTTGGCGAATGCGCGCTGATTATGTATTGCCATCGAGACTTGGTTTTAAGTTTGTCAACAGTGGTGTGTTCTGGCCTGCTAAAGGTGAACCAATGTCAGAATTAGTTGAAAAACGTGAATCAAGTTCAGATCATCGTTTAGTTTGGGTAAAGGTTGTTTTAGAATAAATAACTTTTCTTTTCAATTTTTGAGAAATTATAAAGCATAAAAAAACCTTGGCATCGCCAAGGTTTTTTATTTTCTATATCTCTTCAGACTTATCTGCTCTTCATTGCTTGATGAAAGGAGGCAATAACTGGCTTGAAACTTCTCCAAAACCAATTCTTACTTCTGTATTTTCACAGAAACCGCGAATAATTACAGTATCATTATCTTCAATAAATTTACGTTCGCTTCCGTCTTTTAATTTAAGCGGATTTTTTCCTCCCCAAGTTAATTCTAGCATAGAACCAAAACTATCAGGAGTTGGACCAGAAATTGTTCCAGAACCCATCATATCTCCAGAATTTACACGGCATCCGTTAGAGGTATGGTGTGCTAACTGCTGGCTCATTGACCAATATAAATATTTGAAGTTAGATCTTGAAATAACAGTTTCTTCTTTTTGATCCTCAGGTTTTAATGAAACTTCCAAATGAATATCAAAAGCTTTTTTACCTTTTGTCTGTAAGTAAGGAAGCGGAGTCGGATCTTGTTTAGGACCTTTTGTTCTAAAAGGCTCCAAAGCATCCATAGTAACAATCCAAGGCGAAATTGAAGTCGCAAAGTTTTTAGCTAAGAATGGTCCAAGTGGTACGTATTCCCATTTCTGGATATCACGAGCACTCCAGTCATTTAGTAAAACCATTCCGAAAATATAATCTTCAGCTTCGAAAGTTGAAATATTTTCGCCCATTACATTTACATCTGTTGTAATAAAAGCAGTCTCTAATTCAAAATCTACTAAACGAGAAGCTCCAAAAACAGGCGTATCATGTCCGGCAGGCAAAGTTTGTCCCATTGGTCTGTGAACCGGAATTCCAGATGGCACAATTGTAGAACTTCTTCCGTGGTATCCAACCGGAATATGAAGCCAGTTTGGCAACAAGGCATTTTCAGGATCACGGAACATTTTACCTACGTTTGTAGCATGTTCTCTACTAGAATAAAAGTCAGTATAATCACCAATTAAAACTGGCAATTGCATCTCTACATCTTCTATTTTAAATATAACAATATCTCTATGTTTTGTTGAATCTCTTAATTGCGGATTAGTTTCGTCGAATATATCTGCGATACGATTTCGAACTAAACGCCATGTTTTTTTTCCGTCAGAAATAAAATCATTTAGCGTATCCTGCATAAACATATCATCGGTTAATTCTATTCCCTCGAAATAGTTTAGTTGCTGTAAAGCCCCTAAATCTATAGCATAATCGCCAATTCTTGTTCCTACTGTAACGACATTTTCTTTGGTAAGAAACACGCCGAAAGGAATATTCTGAATAGGGAAGTCGCTATTTTCTGGTACTTCTAACCATGATTTTCTACTGGTATCGTTAGCGGTTATAGGCATGTTTAATGTTAATTGTTTTGTTGAAAAATTGTATGTCAAATATATCATAATCTAGCAGTTTGACAAACGTTTTTTTGTATTTTTGCGTGAAATTAACGAAAAACAAAAAAATGCAACGCGACGAACAAATTTTTGATCTTATCCAAGAGGAGAAAGAAAGACAAATTCACGGATTAGAGCTTATTGCTTCAGAGAATTTTGTAAGTGATGAAGTAATGGCAGCAGCAGGGTCTGTTTTAACGAATAAATATGCAGAGGGTTATCCTGGTAAAAGATACTACGGCGGTTGCGAAGTAGTTGACGTTATTGAGCAAATTGCTATTGACAGAGCTAAAGAATTATTTGGCGCTGAATATGCAAACGTACAGCCTCACTCAGGTTCTCAAGCCAATACATCTGTTTACCACGCTTGTTTGAATCCTGGTGATACTATTTTAGGCTTCGACTTATCTCACGGTGGTCACTTAACTCACGGTTCTCCAGTAAACTTTTCAGGACGTTTATATCGTCCAGTTTTCTACGGTGTAGATGCTGAAACTGGTCGTTTAGATTATGATAAAATTCAAGAAATTGCAACTAAAGAACAGCCAAAATTAATCATCGCAGGAGCTTCGGCTTATTCTCGTGATATGGATTTTGCTCGTTTCAGACAAATTGCTGACAGTGTAGGAGCGATCTTATTTGCTGATATTTCTCACCCAGCAGGTCTTATTGCAAAAGGATTATTAAACGATCCAATTCCACATTGCCATATTGTTTCTACGACAACTCATAAAACATTAAGAGGACCACGTGGTGGACTTATCTTGATGGGGAAAGATTTCCCAAATCCACAAGGATTAACAACTCCAAAAGGAGAAATCAGAATGATGTCTTCATTATTAGATTTAGCTGTTTTCCCAGGAAATCAAGGTGGACCTTTAATGCACATCATCGCTGCTAAAGCGGTTGCTTTTGGTGAAGCTCTTAAAGATGAGTTCTTTACTTACGCAATGCAATTACAAAAAAATGCAAATGCAATGGCTGATGCTTTCGTAAAAAGAGGATACAACATCATCTCTGGCGGAACGGATAACCACATGATGCTTATTGACTTAAGAAATAAAAATATTTCTGGTAAAGAAGCTGAAAACGCATTAGTAAAAGCTGAAATTACAGTAAACAAAAACATGGTTCCTTTTGACGATAAATCTCCATTTATCACGTCTGGAATTCGTGTTGGAACAGCTGCAATCACAACTCGTGGTTTAGTTGAAAAAGATATGGAAACTATCGTAGCTTTAATTGACAAAGTTCTTACAGATCATACAAACGAAGATCTTATCGAAGAAGTTGCTGAAGAAGTAAACGAATTAATGAGCGAAAGACCAATTTTTGCATATTAATTAAGATAAAGCCTTAAAGTTTAAAATCGAAAGTCAAAAGTCTTATTTTTGACTTTCGATTTTTGCTTTTATAACTCATAACTTTTAATTCATAACTCATAATTTAAAATGGGCGTATTAAGATTACAATTGCCAACCGACCCAAGATGGGTAAATATCGTTGAGAAAAACATCGAAGAAATTTTGACAGATCACGCTTGGTGCGAACAAAAAGCAGCAACAAACGCGATTACGATTATTACAAATAATTCGGAACATCAAGATTTAGTGAAAGATTTATTGGCTTTAGCCAAAGAAGAAATCGATCATTTTGAGCAAGTTCATAATATCATTATCAAAAGAGGACTGAAATTAGGTCGCGAGCGTAAAGACGATTACGTAAACGAACTATACCAATACATGAAAAAAAGCGGAGACGGAAGCCGTGTTTCTGGTCTTGTTGAAAGACTTTTATTTTCAGCAATGATTGAAGCAAGAAGTTGCGAACGTTTTAAAGTTTTGTCTGAAAATATTCAGGATGAAGAATTAGCAGTTTTCTATAGAGAATTAATGGAAAGCGAAGCAGGACATTATACAACATTTATCACTTACGCACGTAAATACGGAACAGGAATCGACGTTGAAAAACGTTGGAGAGAATGGCTAGCTTTTGAAGAATCAATTATTACCAATTACGGAAAAGGAGAGACTATTCACGGGTAAGTTTTAGTTTTCAGTCGCAGTCTCAGTTTTCAGTCTTATGGTTGTTTTGTTTCAGGTTTGAAGTTTAAAATTTGTCAGGCTGAGCGTAGTCGAAGCCCACGCAAAGTATATCAATTTCTGAAATAAAAAATCCGTTTCTAATTTGCGCTTTCGCGAAAGCAAACCAGAAACTCAATTGTTCAAAAGTTCAAGGTTTTGTTAATCTAATATCTGAAATCTAAAATCAGAAATTCTTAAATTTGAGAGTAATCAAAATCTCGAACTATGAGAATAGAAATGGATTTAAAATTAGGGTTTAAAGATGTAATGTTTAGGCCTAAAAGATCAACGCTTAAAAGTAGATCGGAAGTTTCATTAGAACAAAATTTTAAATTCTTGCACAGTACTTCAAGCTGGACAGGAATTCCAATCATGGCAGCCAATATGGATACCGTGGGAACTTTCGAAATCGCAAAGGTTTTGGCGAAAGAAAAGCTTTTTACAGCGATTCATAAACATTACACTTTAGAAGAGTGGAATTCATTTCTAAAAAATGCAAGTCCGGATTTCTACGATTATATTGCAGTAAGTACAGGAACAGGAAAAGAAGATTTTGAGAAAATTCAAAAAATAATTACTGCAAATCCGTTATTGAAATTCATTTGTATTGATGTTGCAAATGGCTATTCGGAGCATTTTGTTCAGTTTTTAAAGAAAACCCGTAAACAATATCCAGACAAGATTATTATTGCCGGAAATGTGGTTACTGGCGAAATGACCGAAGAACTTTTATTGGCTGGTGCAGATATTGTAAAAGTCGGAATTGGTCCAGGTTCGGTTTGTACAACTCGCGTTAAAACAGGGGTTGGTTATCCGCAACTTTCTGCAATTATTGAATGTGCTGATGCTGCTCACGGATTAGGCGGACATATCATAAGCGACGGCGGTTGTACAACTCCAGGCGATGTTTCAAAAGCCTTTGGCGCAGGTGCCGATTTCGTAATGTTAGGTGGAATGCTAGCAGGACACACTGAAAGCGGTGGCGAACTAATCGAACTAAAAGGCGAAAAATTCAAACAATTTTACGGAATGAGCTCTAAAACTGCAATGGACAAACACGCTGGCGGAGTTGCCGAATACAGAGCAAGCGAAGGAAAAACAGTTCAAGTTCCGTTTAAAGGAGATGTCATTCATACTGTTTTAGATATTTTAGGCGGAATAAGAAGTACTTGCACTTATGTTGGTGCTTCAAGATTAAAAGAACTCACAAAACGAACAACTTTCATCCGCGTAAGCGAACAAGAAAATCAAGTTTTTAAAAAATAATATGATTCAAATTACCGAAGCATCGATTGAAGATATTGCTAAAATTCAAGAGATTGCACATATCACATGGCCAATTACGTATGGCGAAATCCTAACGGCAGAACAATTAGAATATATGTTGGATCTAATTTATTCTGATGCTGTACTTTCAAAACAGATTCAGAATAAAGAGCAGTTGTTTTATTTAATTTCAGATTCTAATTCCGTAATTGGTTTTATCGGAATTGAGCATAACTATAACAAAGAAGCAACAACCAAAATTCATAAAATTTATCTTTTACCAGAAACACAAGGAAAAGGATATGGTAAGATTGTTTTTGAAGCAATTGAAAAAATGGCTTTAGAAAACAATTCTACAGAACTTTTATTAAATGTAAACCGTTTTAATACCGCTTTGAATTTTTACAAAAAACTAGGTTTCGAAATTAAAGAAACGGTTGATATAGAAATTGGAAATGGTTATTTGATGGAGGATTATGTGATGGGGAAGAAAATCTAAAAAATAATTTTTCCACAATCTTGTCATTCCGACGAAGGAGGAATCTCCACGAGAAACTCTACAAAGATTGGCGACATTCTATAAGGAGCTACTTGCGAAGATTCCTCGTTCCTCGGAATGACAAACTTTGCGGTAAATTTCAAAAAGAAAAATAAAAAAGCCAGTTAACAACTGGCTTTTTTATTTGTTATCACTCACAATCACATCATGCTTAAACAATAATCCTTTCACTTCATTCAAAGAAAAAACAGCTTTCTTCAATTTAGTTTTGGATGGATCAATAGTGTAATTATAACTCGTTTTAAAATCGGTTTTGTTGGCGATTGCTTTGTTAAACTCGGCACGATATAAATCACAATTATAGAAAACAACACTAGTAAGGTCTGTGGCCATAAAATCAACGGCAATCAAACTGCAGTTGGTGAAAAATGTTCCTTTTAATTTTAGAGTATAAAACTTCGAAAAGTCTAAAATGCAGTCGTTAAATTCAATTTCAAATATTAATTTATCGCACATTGCAAAATTGACGTCTTTAATTTCGCATCTATTGAAAGTTGCGGTTCTAAAAGCAACGTAGTTAATTTTGGCTTCAGTAAAAATGCAATCGTTAAAAACGCAGTCGATAAAAGTAACGGCAAGAAAAGTGCAAGCAGAGAAATTACAATTATTAAAAACGCAGCATTCGAAGTCTTTAAAATTAAGATCATCTTTAGCGTAAATAATCGTATTGTATTCTTTATCAAGAAAATATTCGCTTTCTTTTTTCAACTCTTTTTCAATAATTATTTGAGGCTGAAAAGGTAATAATTTGCTGTAGAATTTTCGATGAAAATCGTAAATCATTTTGGAATTATTGACAACTTTAGAATAAATTTGATGTAGCTTTACACTTATTTTTTAAGCTAAAATTTATCAATTTTACAATATGGAATCAACAAGAAAAGAACATGATTTTCTAGGAGAATTAGAAATTCCAAACCATTTATACTACGGAATCCAAACGTTTAGAGCGGTAGAAAACTTCAATATTACAGGTATTCCAATTTCAAAAGAACCGTTATTTATCAAGGCTTTAGGTTATGTAAAAAAAGCTGCAGCCATGGCAAACAAAGATTGTGGCGCGATCGATTCTAAAATTGCAGAAGCGATTTGCTACGGAAGCGATCAGGTTATTGCTGGTAAATTTGATCAAGAATTTGTGAGCGATTTGATTCAGGGAGGAGCAGGAACTTCTGTAAATATGAATGCTAACGAAGTTATCGCCAATATCGGACTGGAATATTTAGGTCATAAAAAAGGAGAATACAAATTTCTTCATCCCAATAATCATGTAAACTGTTCGCAGTCTACAAATGACGCTTATCCATCAGCTTTTAGAATTGCTTTGTATTTAAAAATGGAAAGTTTCATTAAAACTTTTGCAGGTTTAGAAGTTGCTTTCGCTAAAAAAGGAGAAGAATTTAAGGAAGTTCTAAAAATGGGAAGAACGCAATTGCAAGACGCTGTTCCGATGACTTTAGGGCAAGAATTTAAAGCTTACGCGACAACAATTGGAGAAGATATTCAGCGTTTAAAAAATGCGCAGGAATTATTGCTGGAAATCAATATGGGTGCAACAGCGATTGGAACAAAAGTAAATGCTCCAGAAGGTTACCCAGAAATCTGCGTAAAATATTTGGCAGATGAGGTTGGAATTCCGTTAACGCTTTCGCCAGATTTGATTGAAGCAACCGTAGATACAGGAGCTTACGTTCAGATTATGGGAACTTTAAAACGTTCTGCTGTTAAAATTTCTAAAATCTGTAATGATTTACGTTTATTAAGTTCTGGGCCAAGAACAGGTTTAAATGAAATTAATCTTCCGGCGCGTCAGCCAGGATCTTCTATTATGCCAGGAAAAGTGAATCCGGTAATTCCAGAAGTAGTAAACCAGACTTGTTTTTATGTAATTGGTCAAGATTTAACGGTTACAATGGCTGCAGAAGCGGGACAATTACAATTGAACGTAATGGAACCTGTTATTGCTTTTGCGATGTTCACTTCGTTAGATTATCTTGCTAATGCAATTCAGACTTTAATCGATAAATGTATTAACGGAATCACTGCAAACGTAGATCATTGCTACAATATGGTAATGAATAGCATCGGAATCGTAACACAATTAAATCCGATTATTGGTTACGAAGAAAGCGCAAGTATTGCTGGAGAAGCTTTAAAAACAAACAAAAGCGTGCATCAGATTGCAGTTTTAGAACGAAAGCTAATTACGCAGGAAAAATGGGATGAGATTTATTCTTTAGACAATCTAATTCATCCAAAATTTATAACTAAATAATATAAGTTGAAATAGCACAAAGCCGTCAAATATTTTTTGACGGCTTTTTTTGTTAAAATATTTTAAAAATTATTTGAATGCTGTGCTTAAGATGTTGAAAATAAGACTTATATTTACAATGAGATTTGATTTTTATTTCTAAAACAAACTTTGTAAATGGTGCTTTTTTTTCAAAATAATGCCGTTCAGTACAAGTCTAAAATCTTAGGATTATTATTTCTTATTTCCTTTAATTTATTTGCTCAAGAGGAAATTAAAAATCCTGAAATAGAAACTCCAACACTCTGTCCTCCTAAAACATTATTTGACCTTTTTAAGAAAAAAGACGATGCTTTGGTCGTTAAACCCACAAAGAACAATTTCTTTTTATTAATTCCGGCAATTGGTTCACAGCCTGCAACAGGATTCTTTTTTGGTGCTGTGGCTCAGTATACTTTTAAAGGAAAAGAAGAAAAAGATAAATATTCAATTGCTAACGTGGGAGTTACTTATACGGTTAAAAATCAGTGGTTGGTTAATGTTAAAAACAATATTCTGCTGAAAAATAATAAAATCTTTTTGAGCGGAGATTATCGATTGTATTTGTTTTCGCAGCCTAATTATGGTTTAGGAACCGACATAATTCCGCCGAGACGTGATCAAGTTCCCGGTTTTAGCGTAGATTCACTTGCTCAAGATATGGATTACAATTACTTGAAATTCCATCAAACCGTTTCTTTTGAGGTTAAAAAGGATTATTATATTGGAGGAGGCATTAATATTGATTGGTATTCGAGTATCGATGATAGGGAATTGGATGTTGCAAACGGAAAATACACCTACCATTACAATTACAGCCAAAAATACGGATTTGATAATTTTGAATATTTCTTAAACGGAGTGAGTTTGAATCTCGTTCATGATTCACGCGATAATCAAGTTAATGCATCAAAAGGCTGGTTTGCTAATATTAATTACAGATTTAATCCAGTATTGTTTAATAATCAGGATTATAGTAATGTATTGTTTGCAGAATACCGCCATTTTATACCCGTTTCACATAAAAATCCCCGCTACATTTTGGCAATTTGGACTTACGGACAATTTGTAACCAAAGGAAAAGTGCCTTATTTAAATCTTCCTGCAATTGGCTGGGATCAGCGCAGTAGGAGTGGAGAAGGGTATACGCAAGGGCTATTTAGAGGAAATGGCTTGGTTTATTTGTCTACAGAATTTCGTTTTCCTATTACATGCAATCAGATGTTGAGCGGTACGGTTTTTACCAATTTTGTAACAGCCAGTAATTCTGACACTGATTTGCATTTATTTAAATCGATACAGCCTGCTGTAGGTGCTGGTTTGAGAATTTTAATTGATAAAGCTTCCAAAACCAATCTAATTTTAGATTATTCATGGGGTAACAGCTCTAAAGGATTCTATTTGAATGCAGGTGAGACTTTCTAAAAATTAAGAATAAAAAGCTTTACGCGTAAAATAATATTAAAAAGCAGGCGATTATGTCTGCTTTTTTGATTCTTCATAATTAAATCATAATTTGTAATGATGTGCCAAATTATGTTAAATTGTATTCCTATTTTTGTTGTATATACAAACTTCTTAAGATGAAATTACTTATAGTCGAAGACGAGCCAAATCTATTATCGATTTTACGAAAAGGTTTTGCAGAAAATAATAATGAAGTAAGCGTTGCTATGGACGGTAAAACGGCTATGGAAATGATTCATAATTATACCTTCGATGTAGTAATTTTGGATGTAATGCTTCCTGATATTAACGGAATTGAAATTTGCAGAAGACTTCGCGCATCCAAAAACTTCGTTCCTATTTTGCTTTTAACAGCTTTAGGAACCTCAGAAAACATTGTAACTGGATTGAACGCTGGTGCTGATGATTATTTGGTTAAGCCTTTTAAATTTGGCGAATTAGATGCTAGAATAAATGCGCTGTACAGAAGATCACAACAGGAAACAGAAAAAATAGATACCATCACAATTGCTGATTTAGAAATAAACGGACGTGCAAAAACCGTTAAAAGAGACGGGGAAAACATCATTTTGACTGCTAAAGAATTCAAATTATTATATTATTTGGCTAAAAATACGGGTCGAATCGTTTCGCGCGATCAGATTTTGGATAACGTTTGGGATATCAATTTTGATATGAATACCAACGTTGTCGATGTCTATATTACATACTTAAGAAGAAAGATTGATAAGCCTTATTCGACCAAACTTATTCATACCATGAAAGGTTTGGGGTATGTTATAAAACCATAATATGGATATTAGAAAAAAAATTACCTTTAATTACGTTGCCCTTTCTACCTTTAGTACATCGCTATTGTGCATCATTGTGTTTTTCTTATTTAGAGAAAACAATCGATACCATTTTTTGAAGCGTTTAGATGACAGAGCAAAAATTGTTTCTTCTATTCATTTTCAAAAAGATCCAGAAAAGATCAAATATTACAAGAACCTTAAAAAAAATGGTCTTGAAGAATTGATCGAGGAGGAAGAATATGTATTGAAAATCAACAGCCACAATAGTTTTGATTATAATACAAATTTAAATCTTCCAAACACTTTTTATACCAATATTTTAAGAACCGGAAAAGATTCTTTCGAAAGAGATAATAAATATTATTTAGGACAGATTTTTCAAGAAAACAATCAAAGATACATTGTAATTGTTGGTGCGAGAGATCGTAAAGGAAAAGATACGACCGTTTATATTGTCAAAATCATGCTTTTTGGCGGAATCGGGTTTGTGATTTTAGCTTTTCTTTTGGGACGATTTTTAGCCAAACGCGTTATCGATCCTGTAGCAAGAATTACAAAAGAAGTAAAAAGAATTAGCGCTTCTAATCTTCATAATCGTCTTCCTGAAGTTAGAAATTCGGATGAAATTTCAGATTTGACGAATACTTTTAATAATATGCTGGATCGTCTAGAAACTTCTTTTGAAATCCAAGCCAACTTTATTAATAATGCTTCTCACGAATTAAAAACGCCAATAACAACTATTATTGCTGAAGCAGAAATTATGTTGCTTAAAGAAAGACAGCAACATGAATATGTAGAATCGTTGCAAAATATTTACAGTCAGGCTTCAAGATTAGGAAACTTGACAGAAAGCTTGCTAAAACTGACTCAAACGGGTTATGACGGACAAAAACAAGTGTCTGATATTGCTCGAATGGACGAGCTTTTGTTGGAAGTGAAATCGGATCTCGATAAAATTTATCCAGACAACCGAGTGAGTATCAGGCTTAATTTTGCGCCAGAGGATTCTAATTTATTATTGTTGCCATGCAATAAACCACTTTTAGAATTGGCAATCAATAATATTATTACGAATGGAGTTAAATATTCTGATAATAACGAAGTATTTGTGAGTCTTTCTGCTAATAAAGAAATGATTAAAATCTCGATTAACGATATCGGAATCGGAATTCCGCCTGAAGATATTCCGCACTTGTATGAGCCTTTCTTTAGAGGAAAAATTGCCGCGAAATATATTGGATATGGTTTAGGACTTCCATTAGCTTCTAAAATCATTCGCATGCATGATGGTGAACTTCAAGTGCAGTCTGAGCAAGATAAAGGAACAATCGTTACGATTATCTTTAAAAAACTCAACATTAAAAAATCTAATGTTTAAGTTTAGAAAATTCTAATTTTAGATTAATAAAGGTCTAATTTGCGGACAGTTATTTTGTAGGTATAAACTAAAAGATTATGCTTATGAAAAATTTTCTTATACCTACGACTTTAAAAGATGATACAATTTCGGCTGTTAAATCTGCGGTGAATCAGTCCAAAAATACTGAATCAGAAATTATTTTAGTATTAGTTTCAGAAGCGCCTGATACGTTTTCTTCTTCTGGTTTTTTAAGGGAAATGAAATCCGGACTAACCAGAAGTCAGGAAGAAGTTTTAGAAACTTGCAGATATATCGTCGAACACACTTCAAACATAAAATTAAAAGTTCATACTCAATACGGACTTTCAGCACCAATTTTTAAAAGACTAATTGAAGTTTTTTCAGTGAAATTAGTCATTTTGACACATTCTTATAAACAAGAAACCAAAAGAATTCATCAATATTTGGTGCAATTGGCAGGAAATCAGAAATGTCCGATTTTGCATTTAAGTACAGAAATTAATAAAGAGGTTTTCCATAAAGCGCTTTACGTAGAAAATTCTAGCATGAACATTCATGTAAAAGATGTTCAGGATTTCTTGAGCGCCAATTTCTCTTTCGAAATTGTAAGCCAAACAGCCAGTTTTGAAGACGATTATGAAAAAGTCGCTCCATTTTTATCAGAAGCCATTTCTAAACACAACATCGATATGTTGGTAGAAACTAGAAAAGGCGAAAAAATCAAATTTAAAAAGTCGAAAAAAGAAAATGTCAATGAAAAACTAGGACTTCCGGTTCTTTCATTGTACGAAGAGATGGTTTGATTTTTAAGCTTCTAAGTTTCTAAGCTACTAAGAATTAAAAAACTTAGAAACTTAGAGACTTAGAATCTTAGCCTCTTAAAAAGTATTAACTTAATTAAATCCGAAAATATGTTATTAAAGAAAAGAATACCAATGAAGTACGTTCTCGGGAAAATTAAAGTAGAAATTGCTCTAGTGCTGGCTTATACCGTACTATTTGAAATTTTTCATCATTATTTCATCAATCTTCCCGTAGATATTCCAATTGCCATTCCGACCATGATCGGAACCATTATATCCTTATTATTAGCCTTTAAGTCGAATCAGGCTTATGACAGATGGTGGGAAGCGCGAATCGTTTGGGGCGCTGTTGTAAACGACTCTAGAACCTTAATTCGTCAGGTTTTAACTTTTTATGAAGATCCAGATTTTTCTGTTGAAGCAAGTGAATTCAAAGAAAATTTTGCTAAAAGACAAATTGCATGGTGTTATAGTCTTGGGCAGTCGCTTAGAAACAGAGACGCTGTAAAACCGCTTGAAGGTTTGATGAATGAAGAAGAAATTAAATACATCAAGAACCATCAAAACGTTCCGAATGCGATTTTAATGTTGCATGCAAGAGACTTGAAAAATGCAAAAAATGAAAAGAGATTGAATGTATATCAGCAAGTTGAAATCGATAATACGTTGTCAAGATTGTGTGATGAAATGGGAAAATGTGAACGAATTAAAAACACGATTTTTCCAACAACATACAGCATGTACATTAGATTAACGTTGTGTTTGTTTATTCTGTTATTGCCTTTCGGATTAACTAGCGTTTTAAGCTGGTTTGCTATTCCGCTGATTACGGCAATTGGTGCAGCTTTCTTTTTGATTGAAAGAATGGCGATTCATTTGCAAGATCCGTTTGAAAACAGACCTACAGATACGCCAGTTACAGCAATTGCAAACACAATTGAAAAAAATATCAAGCAAATGCTGAACGAATATCAAAGCGAATTTGATATTCTAAAAGAATTTGACTTAAAAGACGAACCCAAGAAAGTCGAAAAGGACGCTTACTTTGTCTTATAACTATTTAATTTTGGTCTGCTTTTAATTGTTGGTTGGACAGTGAGTAGTTGCGCTGTCCAACATTTTTTTATTATTTAAACACATAGAAACATAGTTTTTGTAAGTGTGAAAAGACGTTTCACTAATTTGAAAACACATAGCTATGTGTGAGAAACTAGTTTCTTTCTTTATTCTTTTTAGAAAAAATAAAATCTATGTTTCTATGTGTTTAAAAAATTACAGTTGATGAGCCAATCTCCCCAATGTCTGAATAGCAGTTCTCAATTCATTAGACCAAGGCAATCCAAAACTCAATCGCATACAATTTGAAAACTGGTTCTGAAACGAGAAAATTCTCCCAGGAGCTATACTAATATTGTGTTTAAGCGCCAAATGATAAAAAGCCGCCGTGTCGATTTTTTTATCCAATTCGACCCAAAGAAAAAATCCGCCTTGTGGCTGACTCACTTTGGTTCCTGCAGGAAAAGATTCTAAAATGGTATTAATATAATTCGTGCAATTTCGATTCAAAATCTGACGAATTTTTCTAAGATGATTTTCATAACGGCCATTTTTTAAGAAATCTCCAACCACTTCATGCGTAATAGTTGTATTGGAAATTGTATGGTACAATTTCGTTCTTAAAACTTCCTTTTTAAATTTCCCTGGAGAAACCCAACCAACACGATAACCGGGTGCGAGAGTTTTAGAAACCGAACCGCAGCACAAAACAATGCCGCTTTCGTCATAAGTTTTACAATTTGTTGGTCGGCTTGCGCCAAAATATAGATCTCCGTGAATATCGTCTTCAATTAACGGAACATTATAGAAATCCATCAAACGAACGATTTCTTTTTTGTGTTCGTTAGGCAACATACTTCCAGACGGATTACTAAAATTACTCATCAGAACACAAGCTTTTACTTTATTGCTAGAAAGTGTTTTTTTAACGGCTTCTAATTCAATTCCTGTTGTCATATTGGTTGGAAGTTCCATTACGTACAAACCTAAAGATCGCGCCAATTGCAGGATTCCGAAATAAACTGGACTTTCAGTAATAATCGTATCGCCAGGTTTTGTCAGCGTCAATAAGCAATCTGAAATAGCCGAAATACAGCCCGGAGTCGTTATAATATCATCTTCAGTCAAAGAACCGCCCCACGTAAAAGACCAGCGGGCAATTTCCTTTCTTAAATTGCTATTTCCTTGAATTTCCTCATAACTCGTTCCGCTGTTGGGCAACTGACGCATGGCCTGAACCATTCCTTTATTCAATTTTGCAATCGGAAGTAATTCATTTGACGGAAATCCAAGCGAAAGCATTGTCACATCTTTAGAGCGCATGTCGCCATAAACCAAGTCGATTAAATCTTCACGTTCAATGTTTTCCAAACTTAAAATTGGAGTACTGGCAGAAGGTTCTGGAATAATTCGCGCAGAAATATTACTCACATAATAACCAGATTGAGGCCTTGATTCTATGAGAGAACGGCTTTCAACTTCGTAATACGCCTTGCTTACCGTACTCATGCTATAACCTGTTTCGGCACAAACTTCTCGTATAGAAGGAAGTTTGTCGCCAACGTTTAAAACGCCCGATTTAATCTGTTTTTCGATTCGGTCAGCAAATTGAAGATATAAGTAATTCGAATTTTTCATGAGAAAATAAAACTGTTATGCTGCAATTTACAAAAACTGTATCTGTATTGCTGTTTTATTTTTAAGAAATTTGCAACATCAAAAGAAAACAATTCAAAAAAGCAATTTTGTGAAAACAACAAAATATTATATCGCGGCGATTTCAGCCTTTATTATATGGGGACTTTTCAGTTTGGTTTTAAAGCCAATACACGAATATCCGTCATTAGATATTTTGTTTTTTCGTGTTTTTAGCTGTGCTGGTTTAATGCTTTTAATTGCTTTTTTATTCAAAAGAAAACAAATAAAAGAAACAGTACAGATTTTTAAAGCTCTTTCAAAATCAGAAAAAAGAAAATCAATTCTGCTAAATATTGGCGGAAGTGCATTTTTGATGGCCAATTGGTTTACATTCATTTATGTCGTAAATCATGTAAGCGTAAAAGCAGCTTCTTTGGCATATTTGGTTTGTCCAATTTTAACAACTTTATTGGCTTATTTTATACTGAAAGAAAAACTGCTAAAAACACAATGGCTTTCTGTCGGATTAAGCATTTCGGGCTGTATCTTGCTTTCTTATAGCGATATAATGGATATGTTTTTTAGTATTATTATTGGCTTAACGTACGCTGCGTATTTAGTAAGTCAACGTGCCAACAAAGGGTTTGATAAATTTATCGTTTTAACTTTTCATATTACATTGGCTGCATTATGTTTATTACCATTTTATCCAAGTTATGGAGGACCGGTTCCAACGGAATTTAAATTCTATTTCTGTATCGAAACAATCGCAATCTTATTTACAATTGTACCGCTTTTCCTGAATTTGTACGCACTTTCCGGAATCAATTCTTCGACAGTTGGAATGTTATTAAACATTAATCCGATGATAGCATTTGGATTGGCAGCCTTTGTTTTCAAAGAAAATATTACACCTTTACAAATTACAGCATACGGAATTATTTTTGCTGCAGTGTTAGTTTTTAATTCACATCATATTTTTGCTATAAAGCAAAAAATGGCCTCAATATCCAAAGGTTCATAGGGTTTAGTTTTCATATTTTTTATTGGTTTAAAATCGAAAATTATAAGAACCTTAACAGGATGTTTAAACAGGAATGATTATTTTTCATTCCTGTTTTTTTATGCGACAAAGTGTAATAAAATGATTGCCACGAATTTTCACAAATTTTTATTCTTCATTAATTTTAATTCGTGAAAATTCGTGGAATTCGTGGCGAAAAACTATTAAAAACCGAATACTATTGATATGAAAAATACCAAACTTCAAGCCTTTACTCCGTTATTTTATTTAGTGTGGTCAGACGATTTATTGACACAGAAAGAATTTGCAACTTTGAAAGAGTTTATTCATTCTTTAAATGTTTTATCCGAAGAAGAAAAAGAATATTTGCTTTCTAAAGCAGATATTTTAAATCCGCCTTCGCGAAATGAACTCACACAATGGAAATTGGATATTGAAAAAAGTATTCAAGATACCTCTTCAATCAAGTCGATTTTTGATATTGCAAAAGCGCTTTCAGGAAACGATTTGGATTTAACTCCAATTGAATCTGATTTCAAAAAACTAGAAAATGATTTAGGTATTTTAGGAGAAGAAGCACTTCAAAACTTTAAAACTAAAGCCGGTTCTTTTACAGCCAATTCTCATACTGATGCGAGTTTCGATATTCAGAAAATCACTCAAATTTTAGACGGAAAAGAGGCCGCGATAATAGAAAGAGTAAAATCGGTGATTTCTAGACCTGAATTTGCTTATGAAACTTCGACCGATATTAATGTTTTCAGACAAACTGTTTACAAATGGTGTAAAATTCTAGCCGATGAAAATTTAGGAAGCATGGCGTATCCGAAAGAATACGGCGGAGGAGGAAATATCGAAGATTATTTTGCTATTATGGAAACGCTGAGCTACCACGATTTGAGTTTGGTAATTAAATTCGGAGTTCAGTTCGGGCTTTGGGGAATGAGCGTACAATCTTTAGGAACAGAAAAACATTATGCCAAATATTTAA
>Ga0190282_1039_pt1 | contig 104319 bp, 77 predicted proteins | sample ZER3_100Endo_I3_FD_131024 | JGI IMG/M metagenome (GOLD analysis project Ga0190282, IMG submission 131024) | Enriched cells of freshwater protists from Biology Centre CAS, Ceske Budejovice, Czech Republic - ZER3_100Endo_I3 | ecosystem: Environmental > Aquatic > Freshwater > Unclassified ...
AAGCATTTGCATCACCCATTTTACTTGCCGCAATAAAACCACCTTTCACGATAATTTCTGGTTTTACTCCAAATAAAGCTGGTTTCCAGATCACCAAATCAGCAATTTTTCCTGCTTCAATAGATCCAACGTAATTAGAAATTCCGTGTGCAATTGCAGGGTTAATTGTGTATTTAGAAACATATCTTTTTGCACGGTAGTTATCATTTTTTTTTTCTGCATCTTCAGCCAAATAACCTTTCTGTTTCTTCATCTTATCTGCCGTTTGCCAAGTACGAGTAATTACTTCGCCTACACGTCCCATAGCTTGTGAATCAGAACTCATGATACTAAATACTCCCATATCTTGAAGCACATCTTCTGCCGCAATAGTTTCTGGACGAATACGTGAATCGGCGAAAGCCACATCTTCTGGAATTTTAGGACTTAAGTGATGGCAAACCATCAACATATCTAAATGCTCGTCAATCGTATTTGTTGTAAAAGGTCTTGTTGGGTTTGTAGACGCTGGCAACACATTTGGATACATCGCCGCTTTGATAATATCTGGCGCGTGACCTCCACCTGCTCCTTCGGTGTGGAACGTATGAATAACACGTCCAGCAATAGCATTCATGGTATCTTCCAAAAATCCTCCTTCGTTAAGCGTATCAGTATGAATCGCTACTTGCACATCGTATTTATCTGCTACTTTTAGAGAAGCGTCAATTACGGCAGCAGTTGCTCCCCAATCTTCGTGGATTTTTACTCCCAATGCTCCTGCTTCGATTTGTTCTTCAATTGGAGCTTCTGTAGCAACATTCCCTTTTCCGAAAAAACCAACATTTACTGGAAATGCTTCTGCAGCTTGCAACATTCTTTTAATGTTGTGTTTTCCTGGTGTAACGGTTGTAGCGTTTGTTCCGTCAGCAGGACCTGTTCCGCCACCAATCATGGTTGTAACGCCACTGTACAAAGCCGTTTCTAATTGTGTCGGACTGATAAAGTGAATGTGCGTATCAATTCCTCCAGCTGTAACAATATAACCGTGACCTCCATGAACTTCTGTTGAAGCTCCGATAATCATATTTGGCGTGATATTGTCCATTGTGTCTGGATTTCCTGCTCTACCAACACCTACAATTTTTCCGTCTTTGATACCAATGTCTCCTTTTACAATTCCCCAATGGTCAATAATTGTCGCACCAGTAATCACAAAATCAAGAACCCCACCATCACGCAAAGCTGTTGAAGATTGGCACATTCCGTCTCTAACTGTTTTTCCTCCACCAAATTTTGCTTCGTCTCCGTAAGAGCAGAAATCTTTTTCAATTTCAATAATAATATCTGTATCTCCTAAACGTATTTGATCTCCTACAGTTGGACCAAAAATACTTGTATAATTTTTTCTAGTTACTTCTAAACTCATGATTTCACATTTTTAAATTTCCCTTCTTCTAAGCGTTCTAATGCGAGAGCTTTATTATGCGGAGATAAATCTCCATCTACTAAATTGTTGTGGCCATAGATTTTCTGATTTCCTCCAAATTGAGTCAATTCAACTTCTTTCTCTTCTCCTGGCTCGAATCTTACTGCAGTGCTGGCAATAATGTTTAATCGCATTCCGAATGCTTTTTCTCTGTCAAAAGACATCATTCTGTTCACTTCAAAAAAATGAAAATGGGAACCAACTTGGATCGGTCTGTCTCCTGTATTGGTAACTTTTATGGTTAACGTTTCACGGCTATCATTACATATAATAGCACTATCTTTTAATATAATCTCTCCTGGAATCATTGCTGTATTTTTTTAGATTTATCGCACAGGATTGTGCACAGTTACAAGTTTGGTTCCGTCTGGAAACGTAGCTTCAATCTGGATATCATGAATCATTTCTGGAACACCTTCCATTACATCTTCTCTACGAAGCAGTGTCGCTCCATATTGCATTAATTCGGCTACTGATTTACCGTCTCTTGCGCGTTCCATCAATTCACTACTGATAAGAGCAATGGTTTCAGGATAATTTAGTTTTAAGCCACGGGCTTTTCTCTTTTGAGCTAGTTCGCCAGCTGTATGCAGCATTAGCTTCTCAATTTCTCTTGGTGTTAAATGCATAATAAAATATTTTAGTTAAAAAATAACGTGTAGAAAGCCGCACAACTAATCTCTTTTAGATCAATCATGATTTTTCGGATGTAATGAAAATGGGTTGAGATATGGCAATATTTGCCCTTTCCAAATAGAATTCTACTCGGATAAATTACTGATGCATACTTATATAAAAATCTGCACCAGAATCATTTACTGCAAAACGGAATGAGTTTAATAGATGGAAAGTGTTTATAACTTTCTATTAAAATAAGACACGATGCTTCAATCAGGATAAAAAACAACATTTTACCATGAACACGATGTACTAAACTTCAATTAAGCAGTTTTAAAGAAAAATTAAATGTGGATTTTTAAACTGTGAAATAGGATATTTCTTGACATGTTTCGAAAAGGAGCAATGTTTTTTTCCAACAATCCTTGATTGTTCAATTTTACACTTTCTGTGTAAACAAAACAGTTGTCTCTTAAACTATTACCATTTAAATGAAGTGGAGATGCAGGCAAAGAACTGCTGCATTTTTCCGTTTCAGAAGTATTCTCCAATAAAACACATTTTAATGGGTCAGACTCTGAAAGTGCTTTTTCAAATATAGCTTTACTTGGAGTTGAAATCTCAAAAAATGATTCCGTTACGGCATTACTATTTACCTTATTTACAATACTATTGCTATAACTATTTGGGATAGTTAAAAGGCAAATTTGTAAAAAAAGAATGTAAGCTAACTTCATCGGGAAGACTTCAATTATTAGAGGATTGTTCCTTTATAATTGCAAATTTAGCAGGGTTGAAATACAATTGAGTAGCACAAATCTTGACTTTTCTTTTCCAAATTTATAAATATTAGAATTTTAACATGATTTTGTCAAATTAACTGAGCTTGTTTTATTCTATTTTGTACCGTTGCAAAAAAAGTATTCGAATGTAGTTAGGTTACATTAGTTATTATCCGAAGCAAAAAAAGCTAGTATATCTTCTAGCTTAGTTTTTAAAAGATCTACACTTTGATGTCCAAAATAAACCGCCAAGATATTATGATTGTCATCGAAAATAATAAATGACGGAGTGCCTTGTAATTGATTAAGGGTAAAAGTTTCTGCTAATAGAGGAATCTGAGAGTAGTACGATTTTACTTTTGTTATTAAAATCTCTTTCTCGATCTCAGAAAAATTTGTGAAATTTGGAATGGCTTCACAAATTAATTCAATTTTATTTGAACCGATAAACTGCTCAGAAGTTGTCATAGAGTCAAAAGCAACTGGGAAATTGGGAATTTCTGAATACTGAGAAGTTCCATATTTTGAAGCGTAGTACTTTTTGGTTTCTCCAACCAATGTGCCATCATGCAACAAAAGTTTTAGGTTTGCTTCATTATTAAATTCAAAATCTTCAAAAGCAGTTGCTACTCCAATAAAGCCAACTTTTTCATTAAATGCTTGATAAAGATCATTCATAATAGGAAAACCATATATAAAACATCCAGGGCAATTAACTTGAAATACAAACGCTATATTTAGCTTTTTAGGAGTAAATTTTCCTTGAACTAATTCTTGTGTATTGAGATGAAATTTTGACATTGATGAAAATTAATTATTATACATTTTTTATTGCCTGATAAGCATTGCAATTACAGTACAAAAGTAGTTTAGGACTATTAACAAGTTAATAGTCCAGTTTTTACAATAATTAAATTTTTCTGGTTTTAATTATTTACTACAGCTTTTAAACATCATTTATTTATGACAGCACTTCGCTCATTTCTATTCCTAAAGCCTTCGCAACGCCTTCTCCATAAGCTGGATCAGCTTTATAGCAATTTTGAATGTGTCTTATCTGAATAAATTTCTGAGCTCCTCCTACTTGTTGGGCAGTATTTTTAAAGAGCAACTGTTTTTTCTCTTCTGTAAGCAAACGGAAAAGTAAACCAGGCTGCGTAAAATAATCACTATCATCTTCTCTGAAATTATATGCATAAGCATCTCCATTAAGTGTTAATGGTGGATCTTTAAATTCTGGCTGTTCTTGCCATTCGCCAAAACTATTAGGTTCGTAATGTTTTCTTCCGCCATAATTTCCGTCTACACGCATTGCGCCATCTCTGTGAAAGCTATTGTAAGGGCATTTTGATGCATTTACCGGAATCTGGTAATTATTAACCCCTAAACGGTAACGTTGTGCGTCTCCGTAAGAAAACAAACGCCCTTGGAGCATTTTATCTGGAGAAAAACCAATTCCTGGAACTACGTTTGCTGGATTAAAAGCGGCTTGTTCTACTTCTGCAAAATAGTTCTCAGGGTTTTTATTCAATTCAAATTCTCCAACTGGAATTAACGGAAAATCGCCTTTTAACCAAACTTTCGTTAAATCAAAAGGATGGAAACGATAGGTTTTTGCCTGCTCTTCTGACATGATTTGAACAAACATTTTCCATTTTGGGAAGTTTCCTTCTTCAATAGCATTAAATAAATCTCTCTGGTGGCTTTCTCTGTCTCCTCCAACTAATTTAGCTGCTTCTTCGTCAGAAAGATTTTCAATTCCTTGTTGTGAAACTAAATGGAATTTCACCCAATGTCTTTCGTTTTGAGCATTTATAAAACTAAAAGTATGGCTTCCAAAACCATGCATTTCTCTGTAAGATCTTGGAATTCCTCTATCACTCATTACAATGGTAACCTGATGTAAAGCTTCTGGCAGTAATGTCCAAAAATCCCAATTGTTATCGGCACTTCTCAAATTAGTTTTTGGATCGCGTTTCACCGCATGGTTCAAGTCAGGAAATTTCATCGGATCGCGGAAAAAGAATACTGGCGTATTATTTCCTACCAGATCCCAATTACCTTCATTCGTATAAAATTTCATAGCAAAACCACGAATATCTCTTTCGGCATCAGCAGCACCTCTTTCTCCTGCAACAGTCGAAAAACGTACAAACATTTCTGTTTTTTTACCAATCTCAGAAAACAAGTCCGCTTTTGAATATTGGGTAATATCATGAGTTACGGTAAAAGTTCCGTACGCACCAGAACCTTTTGCATGCATTCTTCTCTCGGGAATTACTTCGCGGTCAAAATGCGCCATTTTTTCAAGAAACCAAAAATCTTGCAGTAAAACAGGTCCGCGAGGCCCAGCAGTTTGAATGTTTTGATTGTCTGGAACCGGAGTTCCTGTAGCAGTAGTAAGCTTTTTATTTTCCATTGGTTTAGTAATTAAGTTATTCAACATTAATCGTAGTGATATATGATAAATAGATTTTTCAACTACAATACCAAATATACAAAACATTAATTATCAACAACTTAAAATACAAAATCAAATTTTTAGTTTTTATATTTCGCTAATTTATGCTAGAAAATTATGAAATATAATAAATAGCGTAGAGCAAAAACATATAGAAACAATTGCCTATTTGGAATAAAAAAAGCAGCCTTGTGGCTGCTTTTTTGTAAAATTGATGAATTAAACCTTTTTCGAACTTTCGCAATTGAATTACATTTCTTTTAAGTTCACTTCCTTTTTATCGCCATCTTTATCTATGGTTACCCTTTTCTCAATATTAGCTTTATCATTATAGGATTGCGACGCTGTGCCATAATTTGTTGTAGAACCTTGATAACCAAAATAATTGTAATAATTTGTGTATCCAGATACATATGAATAATTGTATGAGTTGGTAAAATCAAAACTAACCATAACAACATAAGTGCCAGGCATAAGATCTACAAATTCGAAATGTCCTTGATCGTCATAAACCTTGGCTTTTTTTATACCATAACCAAAATCAGTATTCAAAGGCACTTCTGGCATTTTTTTCTGTTTACGAATTTTCTTGTTGACCTCTACCCATTCTTCATAATAAGCTGAACTTGGAAAAAGAGTAATTTCTGTGCCTCTTGGTGCAAATTGTTTCTTAGCAGTATTCACTAAACCTCCCAATTTCTTGCCTGAGTCTGATCTTGCATAAGCTGTCCCAATTATAACACTATTTCCCTTAGAAATTTGCTGTGCAACCTCCTCCTTATTAAATTTGTTTTTAATAGGCTGATAATCTAACTCTTCGTTAACTGTAATTTCCCACATTCCATTAGCCATAGACATTTCGCGCTGCCATAAACGATGATCTTTTTTGTCAATAGCATAATTATAAGTCGCGTTGGTACTTTCTTCCAAAACTGTGACAAGCCATGTTTCGTGCTTACCTGTTCTCGGAGAATTGTAGACATAACTTTTTACCTCTTTAATAGTGTAATATTCAACTAGTATATTTGACTCATCATTATAGTAGAATTGCGGAAAACGAGCTTTGTAACCTACATCCAAAGGCAATGTTCCAATCATATGATCGGCCAAATTGAAGTCAAAATATTCTACCTTAGGCTGAAGCTTTAGTTTTTTATCTTTTTTAGTTTTCTTAGAATAGAAATTACCCGTAATGATTTCAGCAAAGTTGAGATTTAACTTTGCATTTTTAGTTTCATCAGAATAACTTATAGCTCTAAGGGTTTGAGCGTCAGCTGTACTAATACGTGTGGTAGGTATTCCGTTATCTTTTGGGGTAAAAGTATTATTTAACGTCAATTGATTATTAGCCAAAGTTATATCATACGTCAATGATCCCATGTTCTTCCACTCCGAACCTTTGACATAATAGACTGTGTAAAGTGATTTTTCTGGTTTAATAAACTTTGTATTGATATCCTTGCTTCCTGGGACAATTGCTTTTTGTCCGAATGTCATAAATGGAAGCAGAATGAATACATAAAAAAGTTGCTTTACCAAATTAGGCGTTCCGCTTTTTAAAAATCCTAATCTTATTAAGAAAAAACTATCTGTAATGTTACCTTTCATCATAATTATTTTGATTGGTCACAAATTTACGGACATCAAACACAAAAAAAAATACCTGATTTCATGGTAGTTTAACTATTTTAGTATCGTTTAGTAGAAATTTAAAAAGCCAGAACTTAATTGTCTGGCTTTTTAAAACTTTCAAAATAAATCAAAAGTTATTCTTTTTGATCTACAAAAACATACAGTTTCTGAACTTTTCCATTTTCAATTACAAACAGATCCATTCCGCTTACAACAGCTGGTTTTGCTTTTGAACCAAATTGCCAATACAATCTTGCAATATTATGATTGGTTTCAACAGATTTTGCAGTGAATTTAAATTCAGGATTTTTAGTTTGAAGTTCTACAATAAATTTACTGATATCCTCAATTCCTTCAGCAATAAAATGACGATCTACCATTTCTACATCAGAAGCGTAAACTTGATTCAATAAAACTTTGCGTTTTGTTTCATCTTTTTCATTCCAAATTTTAAGATGATTTTCGACAATTGCTGTATTCTTTTTAGCATCTAAATCAGCTTCCGAAACTTTTTTCACTGTTGCATTTTTTGGAGACCATAAAATTGTTTTAGGATTCGCTTTTTCATATCCTTTCCCGTTTGGATAAGAAACCAATTCCATTTTAGAACCCCAAGGCGTTTCAAAATAAACCCAAGTTTCTCCAGCTGTATCGCCAGAAGGCATTGTAAAAGGTTCTCCCAATATTTTTACGCCTTTACTTTTTAAATATTGTACTGATGCATTAATATCGTTTACATAAAATGCGATGTGAGATGCTCCAATATCATCTGTATTCGGGTGCGTTTTGCTTCCTTTGTTATCTGCATATTCAAACACTTCAATGCTTGCTCCGTTTCCTGCATTGATCATTTTAATGGTTACCGCTCCAGTATTCGGATTAATATGGTTTAATTTTTTCCAATCAGCGTCAAGCGGAATTGGCCCTAATTGAGTAACAGGTTTGAATCCAAGAACATCATCAAAAAAGATAACGGCTTTATTAAGATCAGGAACATTAATTCCGACATGATCGATTCCGACGATTCCTGCGTTGGTTTGCGCCACTGTTTTCTCTGAAGCAGAAAATAATACTAGTAAATTAAGCATTGCTGCTGCTGAAGTTTGTACTTTTTTATTTGATTTTTTATGAGTTGTTTTCATGATATTATATTTATTATTGATGTTGATAATTTTATTGATATTGATTTTAAGTATAAATTAATTAGTATAAGCTGCTACCCATTTTGCTTTAATATTAGCACGAGCTTCAATAAACTCTTTGTCAGTCCCTTGTGCAATAGCATCTAGTGGAAAACGAAGTGGTCTCTCCCCTTTTTTCATGCTTACCAATTCTAGAATTCCATCAGCAATAGTCTGCGGATTCATATCGAATTGCGCCATTTTACCAAATAATGCAGTTCCTAAAGCGTTGAATTTTTCTGTTGCTGCGTCGCCATATTCTTCAATAATTCCAGTTTTATCTGCATGAATACCTGCTTTAGAACCGTTGTTCATTTCTGTTGGATAAACTCCTGGCTGAATACTCACGTTTTCGATTCCGTAATCTCTAAGTTCATCTTGTAATCCCTCTGTAAAACTTTCTACCACCAATTTTGATGCGATGTACGGAACCATAAAAGGAAGTGTATGTCCGCTTGCTCCAGTTGTAATGTTAATTACGAGTCCGTTTCTTTCTTTTCTCATTGAAGGAAGAACCGCTTGATACATACGAAGAACGCTATAAACGTTTACATCAAACATTTTACGAACTTGATCAATTGAATATCCTTCTAAAAGGCCAAAACCGCTTACTGCTGCGTTATTGATTAGGACATCAATTTTTCCGTATTTAGTGATTACTTTTTCGATTGCTTTGCTAACTGATGCGTCATCTGTAACATCGATATCTACTACTTCAATGTTTTCTATTGCTCCTAATTCTTTCGCGGAAGCGGCATTTTTATCATTTGTGTTGCGCATTCCTGCAATTACTGAATGACCTGCGTTTGCTAATGTTACTGCTGTTAATTTTCCAAAGCCTGTACTTGTTCCTGTAATAAAAATTGTTTTTGACATGATTTCTAATATTTAAATGTTTATAATGTTTGTTTCTTTTGAACATTACAAAGTTGCGACGAATGCAAAACGTACACATTGATTAGAAATAAGTAAAAACTTGATATAGATCAAGAGTTTGAAAAAGGCATAAAAAAAGGAGCTTTAAAAGCTCCTTATCTATTTATTTCTTTGCCGTTTGTTTCCGAATACGACTTAGTGTTTCTGGTGTCATGCCCAAGTATGAGGCAATCATGGTTTGCGGAATTCTGGAAGCAAAACCTGGATATTTATTTACGAAGTTTAAATACTTTTCTTCTGCGGTTAAAGTCAGCGAAGCCTGAATTCTGTTTTGAGCAGCTATAAAGCTTCTTTGTAAAATCGCATTTACCATATTATTAAAGGCTGGAATTTCTCTGCACAGTAATTCAAAGTTCTCATGAGTAAAAAGAACCAATTCTGTGTCTTCGATAGCATCGATATTAAAACGAGAGGGTTGTTGCATCATTAAACTCTCGCGATCGCCTGTCCACCAATTTTCGATGCTGAAGCTATTTACATGTTCACTTCCTTTATCGTCAACGGTATACGTTCGAACACAGCCTTGGGTGATAAAAGCATCGTATTTCCAAACATCTCCTTCTTGAAGCAGGTATTGTCTTTTACGAAGTTTTTTAATAATAGCAAATGATTGAATGCGTTCTGATTCTGCTTGAGTCAGTTCGGTTTTATCTTCTAGATACTTTTGGAATATTTCATACATAGGATGTAAAATTATGCAAAAGGCAACTGAAGAGCAAATTTTTAAAGTGATCGAATTTCAATTTCTAAATCTCTACTTGCTTTTCAATTAGATTTACATATTCTGTTGGAGTATGCGAAGTAATTTTTACACCTTCTTTTTCTTAAGGAAAACAATTGGTTCAGCATCAAAAATAAATTCTTCTATAGGTTTTCGTTCTTCCCAAATCTCTTCTATTTCATTCTCTTGAACCTCATAAACGGGGTCGTAACCGTGTTTAGGAAAATCCTTAAAATAGTTCATTGCTTCTTCCAGTGGACGCAAAGTATATTTTCTATTAGAAGCATTTTCGACAAAAAACTTTAATCCTTTGTATGTACAAAAAGTGCTTACATCTGCAGCACTTTCAATAGCGTCAAAAGCAACTTTTTTATATACTTTATTTTTTAGATTTATTTCATCATATCTTTTGAAACCTTTGTCTAATAAATTTTCACTATAATCTGTTTGTAAAACATAGAATTTATCTGTTTTCCAAAACCTACAATCTTCCTCCATATGCTTCGCAAATAAATCATTTCTTACCATTGCTTTTTTATTTTACTTATATTAATTCAAAAAATAACTTGAATTACAAGTTTACTTTAAAATTTTCATCATCAAAATCTAAGCGTAAAAACTCATTCATAAGTGCTGATGGAAAGGCATAATTTGTTTTTAATTCCCATTCTTCCGTGAATTCTAATTTTTCAAAAAATCTCTCCATAAGAAATTCTCTATTTCCTTTTATGGTTATAAGAATCCATGTAGAACTATTATACCCTTTATTTTTAGGTATGATGAATCTTTTGATTACATCGTTGTTTTGTTTGTTTACGTAAACCTCAAACATCTTTTCTACAAATTTTAATACTATATTCTGAGCTATGAAAATTAGTAAAAAATCAGCAGAGTATTAAGGAAAGATGATTGTATTAAATAAAAAACCGTTTGAGAATTCTCAAACGGTTTTTTTAAATTATTTATCGTTCTTTCTAGAAATTACCTAAAGTTATTATTGTTTCTATACTTATAAACAAACTCATTTGCCTGCTTATTCCCTGGCAAATTATACTTCAATACTATTTCATAATTTCCGTATCTCATGAATTGGAAAGTACTACTATTAAATTTCTGAACAAGTGCCATAGCACCTGGTTCTCCATTAACGTGTGAATTAACTATTTGGTTATTCAAATCTACCCAATCCTCTTTGTAAAGTAACGGCATATTGTATTTGAAAGGAAAATTACTTCTCATCCAAGGCTGATTAGTATCGTTTTCTAAACTAGTCATGTAATAAGCATTTAACGGGATTGCCTTTGCAGGAATAACTCCTAATTCGTTAGTATCTCTATTCGTTATAGAGAAAGTACCGTTTAAAGGATAATCTTTGTATAAATAAGGATAAATGTCTGTTCCATAATATTGGTCGTTTAATTTAGATTCTGCTATTATTACAGGCTTATTATCACTGTAAGTTACCCCTCTAAGCTCAACTAGATCAAAAGCTTCTTGACTTGAAATTGTATTGGTCAAATAAATAACATCTGAATACAAAACTCCAAAATTATAGTTTTGAGTACTAATTGCATTCATCTTAGAAGCAAAAGTCTTGTATTTACTTGTATTGAATGAATAATTTAAACGATCAATACTTCCTTCTGCTTTTGATAAAGCATCTGCTTGATTTTCTTTTATTTGTATATTGTTACCCTCATTATCAATCGTATTTGTTTTAGTACTTGAAGCTGTGTCTCTCGATCCATTCTGTTTCAAATTACTTACGATTGATAAATTGTATTTCTTCTCCTGATCGATATTTGGCAGGTTATAATATACTTCATTTGAAGTCGTATCATAATTAAATGCTATAGCCTTTGAGTTCGAATTTCCATCTTGATCTACCTTAATACTAGTCTCCCAACTTGCATCTTCAAACAGATAATCCTGACCACGTTTAAGCTGAATATATCCTTTTGGATATTCTTCTTCAAGGAAATACTTTTGATCTACAACTGGATACGAATATTTAATATTCGTAAGCGGAATATGATTTGGTGCACCTCCTGTTGTAAAGATTCTTTCCTCATATTCTGTAGCTACTTTTCCGTCTACTTTTATAGGCTGGAATACGCCATTTACCATTTTTTGGAAACTAACTTCAACTTGAACTTTCAATTCTTTATGAGGAGGAAGAATATCTGTCGAAACAAAATTAACTCTGTCTTTCAGACTACCCCATTCAAAAACTCCTGGAATTTCTTTTGTTCCATCAAATACTTTGAACTTTTCTAATATTATTTTGTAAGTCACATCACCTGAATCTTCAGGAATTACAAATGCTTCATTAACTTTCATTGAAAATGCAGCTTGTGGCACAGCAAAAACATCTACATCTGCAGAGCTTTGTTTTGGAGTTACATCGGTTATCAATTTAATTCCTCCAAGTGGCGATGGATTTTCAAATTGACATTCTTCACCGATTTCAAATTTAAACCTGAATTTTCCTTTGATCAATCCACCCAATATATTCATATTTCCAGCCATATAACCTCTCATCCAAACTGGATTTGGCAATTTGGCCTGTAATAAAACTGCAGCTCCACCAGAAATGATCGGCACTTTTAATTTTAAGAATGACAATTTAACTCTAATTCCAAGTTCTCCTTGTAGGTAAGCATAAGATTGTCCATTAGCATACCAACCGTTTATACCAACACGACTTCCTGTGTTAGAACATCTTGCTTCTTGATAATCTTTAAGCATAATATCGAATCCCATTCCTGCTTGAAAACGTGCGTAAAAAAGCAAGAAACTTAAATCTCCCGTATCAAACTCTAAACTAGCTCCAAAAGCAAGACCTCCTCCATTTGCCAATGCATTTTCGTCACGCATATAGTCTAGTTCTTGTACGTCTACACCTAAAATTTGAGCCACTTGCGGCGGCGGCGGCGGACTTCCCGGAAGTACCGTTCCTGCCATAAAGTAACTTGTCGTTTTTAAGTACATACCTGCAACTCCGATTTTAATACCGCATCGGTCATCTGGTGTTCCCATGTACATATACCAATCTTTTGGATCTTTATGGAAAACTCCCCAAACGGCTCTTCCTCCCTCTCCGATTCCTGAAAGGAAATTTCCTGGTGTATTGATATATACATCGGTTGTAGCATGCATCGATTTGTTTTCAAAATCAAATTCGATAGCAGCCGCCATTTTAATTCCTACTGCAGCCGACAAATCTCCTGGAATTGCCTCTTTTGCTTCTGGAATATATTTACTTGCAAAAGAACCTTTAAGGTCACTATCTGTAATTCCTAAAAAGCTTTTCTTAGATGTAACGTTTGACGCAACTTTACCCATTAAATCGGTAACATTTTTAAGCCCTGGTATTTTAGCCATAACATTGGCTTTACCAAAAATAGCTAATCTGTTTATTCCTCCTTTTGAGTTAAATGCCATTTCAAAACCAGCTTCACCATCGCATATTGTTTCTGCACCTACGTGAAAATAAATTAAAGCTTTGATTCCTAAACTTATTTTTTCGTCTGGTGAATAGCTTAATCCCGAAGGAGAAAATTCTCCAATGGCTATATCTTGATTTCGATGCATTTTATAATATGCTCCTCCACCAAAACCTGTAATCATAAAAGGAACACCTGGCGTTGGAGGAAACTTTACAGCTCCATCAAAATACCAATATCTGAAAGTCGTACGGCCAAAAATTGCTTTTGCTTTTACATTAACAACACCAACAACATCGACTTCGACATCTGCGTTAAATCCATCTCCATAAACGGGGTCTTTTTCCATTAAAATAAGACCTCCCTTTATCGTTAATCCGCTAAACTTACAGTCTATATTAATGGCCGAAAGATCTAAACCGGCGTATCGGCTTTTTTGCTTGAAGCCGTCGTCATACATCTTTCCTTTAATCCCAATTCTAGCTGTCGCCCCTGCTCCAATGCTTTCCATTAAATTAATTCCTAAATCGAAATCAATTCGGGAATCATCACCATTAATGGCAACATTAATATTTCCGATAGAAACAGGGAAGTTACCGAAACCAACTGTTCCTTTGTATCCCATATTTCGAACAGAAATAATTGGCGAAACAGTCTGTAGTTGCAGATTTTCAAAAGTAATTCCTTTAAAATCTACTGTTTTCTTACCTTCTACATCTTTATCATCTGTTGCACCTTTATTGGTTCCGAAAGAAACCGAACCGTTCAGATTGGCTTTAGGCAAAAATCTTCCGTTGACTAATTTTAATTCGACAGAACTATTTGGCAGCAATAAAGCCCTTGCTTTCCAGATATCAAAAGCTATGGAATCTTTTGTAATAACAACTAATTGTTGTTCTTCCATAGAAATAAATCCGTTATACTCTAAACCAGCTCTATTCGTCTGTTTCGGTTTAGCTGCAGTAGTTCCTGTAGCATCTGCTGTATTGTTTGCTGGCGTACTTGTTGCAGCATTTGTGGCTGGAGTAGTAGCGGTTTCTTTTTTCTCTGCAGTTCCTTTACTTATCGGTAAAAGAATCTGACCTTTTAAGTTTGCTTTTACGAAAGTATTGGCCGCAATAGTCACGTCGATATGATCCAAAGAATAAGCCCATGATTTCTCCTGACTCGTTATACCTCGATCTAAAGGAAAAACATTATCTGCATAGAAAGTTCCTGAAACTCCAAATTTATCGATGATCAGGTTTTGTGCACCTACGTGAAGCCTTTCTTTGCTTGAAGCAGTGTCTGTAGTTTGAAATTCTTTTGGAAGACCTACATCAAAAGTTTGAACGAAAACCCCTTTCCAAGCTTCCTGACTTGGAACCAAAAGCGCATTTTTCGTATAATACTCTGGAAAAGCAACTACTGGATCATTTTTTAAATCACTTAAATCTAATACCGCATTACTTACCAAAAACTGAAAGTTCCCATCAAAATCTTTTCCGTTTCGTTTGTCTTTTAGTACAAAAGGCTGAAGGCTTACATTCAGTAAAATATCATTCCAACTTCCTGCTGTAAAACTAAATTCTCCTCTTACTCTATTTGGTATTTGAACGGTTTTTCCGTTATAATACGTTTTTGGAATTGTTGTTTGTGCTTCATTAACCGTTTTTGTTTGCGGATCTATTGGCAGAATTAAATTTCTAGAGAACTCAACTGCACCAGAAATTTTCATCTCCTTAAAACCGTCACAATCAATTTTCACATAGGTCAAGTCATCTACCTTTCCAGTTGCCATTTCGAAACCGCCATACAAAGAAACTTGCCATTTATTATCATTAAATGGAATATCAACATTACCTAGCAAAACTAATTTAGCTTCGCCCATGATACCTCCCTGATGCGATAATTTCACATTGTCTGCACCAAAGAAAAGCCTCATCGGCTGTCCGTCTTTATCTTTCTGCGGAATATCAACCCTACAGAAAACCGTTAGAGTCGTATATTCTGGCGAAAAAGTAGCCTTAGTAATTCCAATAGAATATTGAATATTGTTTACTGTATTACGTATACCAACGGGCAGTTCAACCAAATCCTGATTAGAAAATTTATCTACCCAGCGGTCAGAAGCTTCAATTTTTTCTATTGAACCCGAAGCTGCACTTAATTCTTTTGGAGGTGCAATATCCTGCCCATAAGAAAAGACAACTGAAAGCATGATAAGCAGTGCCGCAAAATGTATTTTGTATTTTTTTTTCATAAGCAAATCATTCTGTTTTTTTGAAAAATAAAGCATACCGACTTCTTTTATATTTTATCCTCTTTTTACTTTAAAAGAGTTTGTTTTGACTATTAATTATTCTTTAAAAACTTAAAATCAACCTCTTCACCATTAACATTTTTAAGTGCTAAATCATGATAGAATGGAATTAATTTGATTTTTATTTCTTCAATTACAGCTGCATCTGTTTTTTTATCTTTCATCATTTTAAAGAAATCTCCCAGTTCTTCTTTATTAAAAGCAGAAAGATTTTCATTTTGGTGAATCTGATCTACAGGTGTATTTGAAAGTATCGTAATCTGATTAAGCATCCATCGATGCACTAATAGAGGCTGCAACCTTTTATTTTTTCGGTAAACGAGTTTTAAATAAGAATTATAGCTCGCTCTATCTGTCACATCTTTTTCATCTACGCCATGCATTTTATGTTTATTAACTCTTCCTAAAGCCATAACATAATTATTCTCATAGCCTTCGTCTTTGCGAATCATTTCTTCTCTTAAACTTTTTACCGTTTCATGAATATAATTGTCATATTTGTTTAAGATGTCATTATTTAAATCATACGCTTTTAAATAATTCAAAGCTTTTTCTTTGAAGCTATCATCATCTGGTGTCAAAGTAGTAAGCGTTAACAGATGCTCTAATTCATCCGAATCTTCTTTAGGCATTGGACGAAGCGCTGACTGCATATCCTGCAGCTGTTTTATAATCTCATCTCTTGTTCCTTCGTAAGTCTTGTCTTTATGATTTATTTTCAGGATAGGATTTAAAACTGTTTCTTTTTCTTTTTTAGGCTCTTTTTTAGCTGGTAATTTAATTTTATCAAGTGAACAGGTATAATTCAAAGTAGCTGTTAAATCGTTAAATTTCTTTGTATTGGTACTGCTTCTAAACATTGAAATAACGTTTAAACCAAAATTGTGTCGCTGAAACATGACGTAACTATTGTTAAACTTAACTCCAAATACAGAACTCGAATTCATATTTCCTTGCGAATTATTGTAGAGAAAACCAAGATTTGTATTTAGCTTGTCTTTGAATAGTTTTTTGGAAGCTCCAACTGAAGCTCCCATAGAAGAATTATTGTTTCTGCTTACTTCGTTTTTGGTATAATTAAGTGAACTGTTTAAAGAAACTTTCGTCGCAAGAAAACTAACCGTATGAGCCAAATTATAATTTTGAACTGTACTAGCTTGACCTTTCCTAATTACTCCCCCTTGTTCATTTGCCTGACCCGCGATACTATAATTGAAATTCAAATTTTGATTTCTTTTTTTTCCGAAAGCATAAGACATGTTTACATTGGCATTTTGAGACAATTGTCGGTAATCTAAAGTATCGGCTTGCACTACATTTGGATTATTTATAAGCTCGAACTGATCTAATTTTTTGTTCGTATATGTAGAAAAATTAGAATAACTACCCGTAATGTTTAGTTGATCTGTTACTCTATAATTCATGTTAATAGAACCAACGACACGCTTTGTATCTTGTTTTTTAACTTTATCCAAATCGTCTTTTTGAAATCCTAAACTAGTAGAAACCGTAATTTTATCATGGTAAAAAGGTCTCGCAAAACGCAGTGCGATATTTTCTAAATCATTATTAAAATACAAAGCTCCAAGTGTATTATAATTAGGATCAATGCGTTCGTAAGTTAATCCGACAGTACTTTTTTGAATATTGTAATCGAAATTAACATTGAAGGCATTCATATAACTTGTACTTTCCTTACTAGAAAATATTCTATCTCTAATGCCACCGCCAGAAAGTCTTTCGCTTCTCGTATCATCTGTTAATACAGACAAAGCATACTCTACATTTAAATTTAAATTTTTAACTACAGAAGTGCTAAAAATCAAACTGTTTACAAAGTTTTCTTTTGGAGTAACTCCTTTATCAGTGATCATATTTAATGAGTTCGCATCGTCTTTGGCATAAAAACCAATCCAACCTAATTTATATTGCGATTTCTCAAAACCTACTTTTGCTCCATAACCAAAACGCTGATATACAGGAATTCCGCCCATAGCATTTTCCTCAGAAACTGCTTTTAGCAATTGTCCGCCCATTAAAGCTACTTTAAATGGCCCATTAGGAGTAAGTTCTAATCCGACACCTTTAAACGGATAACCGCTTAATGTGTATGGAGAAAATGTCATACTTACATTCCCAATATATGCTTTTACCCATTTATATTTGGGCATAATACTTAATCTATTAAAATCAAATGGAGCGGTATAACCTAAATTTTTTCCTTGATTGGTAAAACTATAAAATAACGGAACACTAAAATTAAAAGCACTGATGTTTAAACTCCCAGAAAATAGATACGTGAAAGGTTCACGCGAATTTTCCATATTAGAATTGTAATACATCATATTAGCATTAATATTACCGGTTACCTTAAAATTAGGTTTATAAAAATTCTCCAAATCTACATCCTGTGCATATCCTTTCCTGCAAAAACAACAGGCAAAAACAATACATAACCAAAACAAGATTTTATTATTTTTTATCTTCATTTATTGGTTATTGTTTTTGAACTTTGATATCGCATAAAATGTAAGAACTTGAACCATTCTTCACCATTTCTTTTATTTTGATGGCTCCTTTTCTGCCATCTTGTGTTTTAAATAAAATGATTCTCGGATAGGTAAAACCAAATTCCTGTGCTCCTCCGGCGGTATAACTTATGTTTAGTGATTTTATTGGCGTATCATTTACCATACTGTCAAATTGTGCTTCAGTAAAGTTTAAACCGCAATTGCACAAATTTTGAGAGTTTACAAAAATGGTACTCTGCGCATTCTTTAATGCTAAAAATCCATAATTATTTACCTGATCTGGAGAAATGAATCTGTTGTATGTAAAATTGCTGTTTAGCCCTTGAAATACAATATCTATTAAACTGCTATTCTGATCGTTAATTTCGTTTGCTTTATAAACTTCGCGAGTAACTGTGGAGAACATTGCACCAATATTATTTCCGTTATGCGCTGTGTTTATCCCTAATTTGACATTTGCGAATGTTCTCAGATTTGTATCTGGAAGAACCGTGATTGTCGACTTGAAAACTTGACTTGTTTTATCATTAAAAGCTTCCAAAGTAACTTCATGAGTTCCTGCGCTTGTAAAAACAACTGTAGGATTCTCTTCTGTCGAAACAGCTGGATTTCCTCCTTCAAAAGTCCATTTATAACTCGTTGCACTTACTGATTTGTTTGCAAAATCGATTGTTACAGGAGCTTCATAATCATCATCTTCAAATTTTGGCTCGTACATAAACAAACTCACCAAATACGGATTAACTGTAATAGTCTTAGTCTGTTTTTCAGATTCAAAACCATTTGATACAGTCAAAGTTATGGTGTGTTCTCCTGGAGTTGTAAAGACAACATTTGGCGGTGTTTTTCCGGTAAAAGAAGCTGGTGAACCATCTTGAAATTCCCACTTAAAAGCTAAACCTTCTCCAATCGTTGAATTCTTTAATACTACCTCAACAGGAGAATAATTACTTTTTACGATTTCATGAGAAAACTCAATATTGATTCCGTCTTTTATTTCGACCGTCTTAGTGAATTCTCTGCTCTCTCCATCTACATTTTTTGCTATTAATTTAATGGTATAAGTTCCCTGCTTGTTGTATAAAATCTCGCCAGGATTTTTAGAATTTGAAACAGACGGATTTCCTCCTTCAAATGTCCATTCATACGTATCTGCACCCGTTATTTTATTATCAATTTTAATAATAACGGGTATTGATTCATCCTGATCGACATACGAAGTGGTAAATTCACCTTCTATGGCTATAGCAGTTTCTTGATAACAAGAAGTAATAATAAAAAGTAAAAATAAGAGTAAAGTTTTTTTCATTCAATGCATTTTAAAACACTACAGCTATTAAAAAACTGCAGTGTTTTTTATTCTATATCTAGAATATATTAATTAAAAATTACAAGTAACGTTTGATAATATTATCTGTAGAAACTGCCCAAACAATATTGTTTTTATAACCAATTGATTTTATATTTTGATTGTTTGTGTAATCAAGAGTCCATGTTACTCCGCCATCAATAGTTTTATAAATTTTATTTTCTAAAATTGCCCAACCTGTATTAGCATCTTTAAAAGTAAATTTTGTAAACTTTTCCCCCGTGTAAACTTTAGTCCAAGTATCACCACCATTTGTTGTTTTATATATGGTAGCATTATTCAATAAGACAAAACCATTTGAGACATCTGCAAAAGATACTTCTGAAACTCTTGCATTGGCTTCGTTTTGCAAATAGTGTTCTTTCCAACCGTCCGTTTCATTATTTTTAAACAAAATAAATGGGTAATTTATTGATTTTATCGTTTTTTGTCCAGCTACCCAAATATGATTATTATCAATCTCCGCAGATTTATTTATGAATCCTGCATCATAATTTGCATCATTTAAATTTGCATCATAAACTTGAGTAAAGTCTGCTCCATTAGAAGTTACATAAACATCTCCTCGTTGAGAAACTATAGTTCCTTTTTGTAAATTATCATCAACATAGACGCTACTAATTCCTGGAGATCCTGAGTTAATTTCTTTCCAAACATAAGCGTTTGGTGTTCCATAAGCTTTTCCACCAGCAGGTATCTTGTTTAACCCACCTCCTGTCGATTGATCCCCATAAAGAGTGTAACATAATCCCTCATCATTTTTTGTAACATAAAAGCCAAAATTATATTGACTAGTTGCCCATAATGACCAAGATATTCCACCATCTAAAGTTCTATAAACTCCTTCAGAAATATCTTGACCTATAGAATAGTACATAACCTTATCACTTATCATTTGAGTACGACCTATTTCTAAACTGCTTTTCTTTGTATTCTCTATTGTGAACCAAGCATCAGCGACTGGTTTTGGCAAAATTCCAATATTACCATTGTAACTGTTTTTAACCTCATTTGATATCTGTTTATCAGCCATTGTTATTACCATTTTAGGTAATACTTTTTCTGTTTGAGGCAAAACCACTTTAATTTCAGTAGCAGTAGCAGAAACAATAGTAGCATTCACCCCATCAAATGTAATTTTGATGTCACTTACTTTGTCTGAAAAATTCTCTCCAGTTATACTAATTGTTTCTCCAGTTTCTCCAGTATTTTTAGAATACGAACTTATTTTTGCCGTTTTTACCACTACAACTGGTGGTTCTGGTGTTGGAGTTGGACTATCTCCAGAATCTGAACTACAAGCGTTTAATGCAAATAAAAATTGCAATAATGCAATTGCTAAAATTTTGTTTTTCATTTCTTTTATCTATTTCTATAATTATTTTCCTGAATTATATTTACTTCCTAAAGTATAACCGTTACCAACCAATACCCTTACAATATTCATTGCTGTAATATCTTGGCTCATTTTGTAACCAATTGGATTCCCTCTATTTTCGAAAGTTGCTTTGAATACATTTCCATTGAATGTAATTATTTCTTGATTTAATAATTTTTCATATCCTGAAACCATACCACCTCTGGCAAACCAAGTTCCTACTAAATTATTATCAAGATCTAAAACCTCATATTTTAAGTCTCCATTTGAAGAAGGCGAAATCATTTTGATGTACCCAATTCTCTTGTCGTTTATATCTATATTTTGTGCCTTAATGCTAAAAATAGTTCCATAATCATCAATCGCTAATTGATAAGTATCTGCAATTTTATTCGCATTATCCACTTCACCTTGAACCCCTAAACGTTTTGCAGCTATACCTGCTGAAGCACCAGAAACAAAACTGTCTATCGCTTCTTTATTTAGACCTTCTGTTCCGATCATATTTCTGTCCATTAGTTCATAGACAATACTACGGTCATAATTGAAAGCACTGAATTTTCTGCTTTTGTTCTTAAATTCCATTTCGTTAGCCTTTCCTGTAGCGAGATCTTTGATTTCGATCCATGGTAAAACTAAAGACTCCTCATTTGGCGCTTTTTTTAACTCTGCTGTAATCGCATACGTTTTATCTAAACTCAAAATTGTAAAAACCGGTTTTTTGCCCTCTACAAAACCAATTGTTTTTTCATCTAGTTTTATTTCTCCCTTATCAATTTTTATTTTTTGTGCAAAACTGCAAATGCTTATTAGCATTACTATTAGGGTTAAAAAATATTTTTTCATGTGTAAATTTTTATTTTCATTTTAATATTACTTTGCGTTCTCGAGTAAACTGATCACGCTAGCAGGAGTCACTAAATAACTTCTTCAAGTTTATAAACTTCTCCCCAACTATTTTGTAAGCGACTATCGTTAATGTTAAAGGGAATAATTGAACTATTTTTTTCGGTAGACAATCCGGTAAATGTCCAAAACAAATCCTCAAACGTACAAACCAAATATCCTCTATCATTAAATGAGTAATCTCCAACAATCTTATAATGTTGTAACTGTTTAACATCATTTTCATCCATAGGACGAAAGGCATCAACGATCTTTTTTGTTAGCTCAACTTTACCATTCTGAAAGAACTCCAGTTGATTTTGGTAGATTATACAAAAAAATACCCCCCTGCATGAAGATCAGTATTTGCTATTAAACTTGACTGATACTTTTTATTAATTTCTATTTTCATTATTATATCATTAATGAGTGTATTCAATTTTTAAAGTTTTAGTTGGAATCGATGTATTTCTTTTCCAAAATCAGATAATATCTCCACTATGCTAAATCTCCTGACTTCATATTCTTTTCATTCTTATATCAATGAACATTTTATATTTTAAATATCACTATCACTTTGTATTCACGAGCAAGATGCTCGCGCTAGCAGGAACTTGAATCATTAGTAAGATACAAATCTTAAAAATTCCTTTTTATTTTGTTTCACTACTCAAAAAAAACATTCTTCTCTTTTAATAAATATTCTATAGTTAATATTTCTTATAATATTTTAAGACATATAATGGAAAAAAAGCCAAAAATATGGGTAAAAACATACTTCCTAATGCCTCATCAAATTTTAAGGTAAAAACTTCAAAAAAAACAATAATCCCGAATAAAATAATCGGTCTGATAAAATAGCCCCTTTTTTCATTATCTATATCTCTATAAATAAATAGAGATGATACAAATAAAATAGCATATAAAAATAAATTAAAAATAAAAATGGGGACTTCAGCTATTGACCTAGTTGTTCCTTCGAAAGATAAGTTGGTTAAAATAATTAAAGATAAAATACCAATTATCAAATTAGAAATACAAGTATATCCAAGTCTATGACCTATATATAATAAAAAAAATAATATGCAGATCTGTAAAATGTAACTTAACATATTTTTAAGGTGTAATAGTTATAATATAAGCTTCGGTTGTTGAAGATACTTTTACAGAACTTGCAGTTGCATATGTTTTTACTACTAACCTATCTGTTTTCGTAACTTTTATATTATCTGGAGATATTCCTTGTTCAATTAAGTATTTTTTTGAATTATCCACAACTTCCTTTGCAATTTTTTCATAATTTGAATTAAAGGTTTCGTCAATCATAGCAAAAAATCTACCAGCTGAATAAAATATAGGAACACAAAAGGTTTTCTTCTTAAGAAACTTTGCTATTTCGTAATCAATGATCCCTTTCATTGAACACTTATTCTTAGACACAAACTTTGTCATTTTTGAAAAAGTATATAAGTCAAACTTGGTAGGATCTAATTTAAATTTTTCTCCAATTAGCCAAGCTAAATTTTGAACATATAATAAATACCAATTTGGTCTAAGATAAATCTGATCTGGATAGCCTCCATCTGATTTTGCATGATCAAGAGTGTAGCCATCCTTACCGTACATAACAAAATCACGAGAATCATTTTTCAAATAAACAGATCTCAAAACCTGCTTCAAAGTTTGACCTTTAAATATAACTTTCTGATGTCTTTCATTCTCTAAAAAATTCCATACCATACTCTTTAAGGTAATAATTGAAAAACTTCAACCAAGGTTTAACTTCACTCTTTAAAGAATTTTCAGATTCAATTTTCCAACTTTGGATGTATTTTTGAATAGTTAATGAATCTTGATTTTTTAGATCGAGATCTTCTTTAATATCTTCAGGTCTTAAATTATTTATTTTTGAATGAGCATAAGTATCACCAAATCTATGTAATAATTCTCCTAGCTGTTTAACATCATTTTTTTCAGCATATAAAAATTTAACCGCAGTAAAAAATTCTTCTATACCATGAAATCCGCCACTTAATGAATGTATATCTTGTTGCGGTCCAAATGGATGCCCCCAAGTATCATTCAATTCAAAATTTGTCTCACCATGAACAGTCGTATCAGGTGCTTCTGTTGCTATTGCTAATTCTAACGCTTTACTAGGATCCATCCCCAACATTAGAGAAACCAAATATACTGTAGAATAATGTCCATCTGTTTCAAACTCTCCTTGGCTATCTGTTTGGAATAAATATAATTTAAATTTAGGGTCATTAATTTGCTTCCAGTCATTATGCCAAATTTGCTGTCCATTACTATAATCCATTAAAAAATTAGTTTTTCTTTCATCACTTTTATTGATGAATGGATGCTCTAAACCAAAAATCCCATGTCCTAATTCATGTCCCACTATAGCAACATTATCAGTATTAAAGACATAACCAAATTGTCCTTTTAAGGGCATAAAACCCTGAATGCTTGGTTTATTTGAAGGGAGATCAGAATAAATTAAATAATAAGCATTGTCTTTATAATCTGCTAATTTTTTTACTGAATTATTAATTATTTGCTGCTCTGAAGTGTAAGTTTCAAAAAAATCGCTATCACCAACTTCTATCATTTTGTCGCTATCAGCATAATCGACTTTAGAAGATCTCGTAATATTTAATTTTACTCCTATTTTATTATAAATGGAAGTTAGACTTTTCTCAGCATCAGCAGGAATTTGAGTACTTTTATTCAATGGTACTAATACTAAATTAACTTCTTTAGGCGAAATATGCACCAGCATAAATGCTCCGATTACTTTCCATTTATCACCTTGTTTTACAGTGGCTAAAATTTGTTCTTCAGCGTAGCTTAAATTACCTTTTACAGTAAGAACAAAAACTTTATCAGTTCTCTTAAAATCAATTTTTGCACCATTTTCGGTCTTAAAAACTATACTATCTAATTTAATGTTAGAATCGGTAAGGTCTACTGTAGCAATAACTGTGTCTGAATCACCATTTAAAACTGCTTTATAAGGCAAAGCTTTATCTCCTAATTTTTTGTACAACTTTTGTACATTCTCTGGAGCCTTTTCTGGCATTACATCAAAAGCATACTTGCCTCCATTTCCAGAAAAAGCAATCGAAATACCTTTAGCTGTAATTGCTGTAGCTTGACCGCTTTTATCTACACCATCTGTATTTTCTGGCGATGGTTTTCCGCCTTCGGCCATCGCAACACCTTGGTTGCTCCCGTTTCCTTGACTGTCTACAGTATAAACTTTTGGAGGAACAATAACTTTTCCATTCTCATCTACAACTCCACTATCTGTAATTACAGTGTCTTTTCCTCCTGGAATAGTGATCTGCTCACCATTTTCACCATTAACAACTATGTCGCCATTGGCATTAATGACGATATCTTTAATTACAAATGGAACTTTTTCTTCAATTTGTCCGCCTTTACCTTCTCCTGTAAAATCTTCTACATCGGTAATATTTTTCCAGTCTGCATTATAACTTGTTTCTACAACACCATTGATCAATTGATAGTCGGTATTGATTACAATGTCTTTAAATTCAACTGCAATTTTAGTATCAGCTAAATAAGGAACGATGATATATCCTCGCCCTGAATATGGGCTGTGTTCGCCTTGCAATTCTAAAATAGTTACAGGGAAATCTCCAGCTCTAAATGTCTCGCTTTGAATTAAATTATTAAGCGGTTTTTGGTTCTGGATATTAATTTGCGGGACAATACCACAATTGTAAGCCGGAACACCGCTAGTTTCTGTTGGTGTGGTAAAAGTGCTTACATTAGAATAAGTAAATGACTGAACGCCATCTTCGGCTGGGTCACAGCTTGATCCAACTCTAAATTCATAGGTTACTCCTGGCTCTAAATTGGTAATTAAACTTTGTCTGTTTAAACTATTTGACGAGAACCATTGTGCATTACGAACACCTTGTTTCTTATATTGTACCTGATAACGTGTATGTTCTGGTACTCCTTCCCAAGTTATTTTTACACTTTTTGAGCTTTGAGATTCACTTAATAAAAAAGTTGGTGCAGCACAAGACGCAGTGTATTTAAACGAATATATTTCACTATAACCATCATTTTTAAAGACAGCATTTTCTGAAAGTCCTGTTGTCGAAATCGCTCGTACTCGCCACGCATAACGCAAACCTGGAGTAAGTATAGGCATACTCAAATTGTACAAAACAGCTGTACCATACAAAGTCTCCTCATATAAAGTCGGCGACATTTGAAAACCAATTTGAGGATCTAATGTTGGATCTAGAAGTTGTTTTAGCTCAAATTTATATGATATGTTTGTTGCGTTGATCTGACGCGGAGTCCAAGTAAATAAAATATTTGGAAACTCTGTAGAAGCAATTTGTTCGTTTTTCTGTGGCGTATTTAATAATGGAGGATCATTTAATATCAAATATAAATTAGCACAGCTCTTTTGAGATATTTTTTGATTCGTTACAAAATCATACATCTCAAAGCAAAAATTGTACATTCCCTCTGGCAGCGGATTTGCATATTGTGCCGGAGTGATTCCTTGCAGATTTTCTAACCTAAAAAGCGATGCAATATCGACATTAGTTAAGGTTTGAAGTTCTCCTCCATTTATATATATTGGCCTTTGTTCTTGTGCATAATCAGAGGTTTGAATATTTAGTCCGTTACCTTGAATATACATTTTTAAACGTACTCTTCTTTGCGATATCGAAATATCGGTTGGATTAATCAGCAATTGCATCTTCGTATCCATGCTTGTCGCATAATCGGATATTTTGACACTATATGGACTATTAAAAACTGGCGTTAATTGAACTGGATATAATTGTGCATATCCAACTGCATTAAAAAACAGAAATAGAACAAAGAAATATATGTTATTGAAAAGGTTCTTCATTTTTTAATTGATGATAATTTTTTTAACCAATGTTTGTTGTCCCGTCTCTAATACGACTATGTATACTCCAGATTGTAATGAAGTATTAAAATCTACTTCATACTTTTTCTTTCCTGATTCTTGTTTCTGAATCATCGTATTTTGTCCAGAAGAAGAGAACAATCTTAAATTTATCGCACTGATGTTTTCTAAATTTACAATTGCTTTAAAATTACCATTGCTCGGATTTGGGGTTACAATAAAATCCGTAATAAATTGCGATGTCGTTTCGGTATTTGGCAATGTGCCGCGTTTTTCTACCATGATATTTTTGGTGAAAACAGCATAACATTCTCCTTGTGTCTGCTTCAAACCAATTGAATAAACTCCAGTTGCATCAAACTTCAAGGTGATGTATTTTTCTTTTTGCTCAACAACTTTTACTCCGTTTGGAATAACCCAGTCTGTACTTTCTCCGAAAGGATTACTTGTATTAACCAAAATTACTTCCTCGTCTGAGTAAGCTTGAGAACTCAATAAAAACTCTGCACTAATAGCCATCTGGCTTGTTTTTACCACAATTTCGTCTTCGCCAATACATCCTAAAGCTGTGGTCACTTTTACATTATAAGTTCCTGCTTTTGATACATTGATTTTTGCTTCATTTGAAATGAATCCGTTTGTAGATGTCCAGCTATATTTTGCTTGAGGGTCCTTATTTGTAGCATCTACATCTAGACTTTGGTCAATACATAAAGTTCTGTCCGGACCAACGTTAACAATAACAGCTTCTGGATCTTTTAAAACAAATCTCTTTTTGTAAACACAACAATCTGGACAGGTAATGGTAACTTCATAATTTCCAGCAGAAAGATTATTCAAATCTTTGGTAACTGCCCCTGTATTCCATGAATAAGAATATGGTAAATTACCGCCTGTAACATTAAGTTCAATCGATCCGTCGTTTCCTTGATAACAAATAGGATTTTTGACAGTTTCAGTAGTCAATATTCCGTTAGGATCTCCCACGAAAATACTTCCCTGCACCGTACAACCTTTTGCATCTGTTACTTTTACAAAATAATTATTTGTTGTAATATTTTCTATTTTAGGAGTTGTTTCTCCGTTTGTCCACTCATAAGTATAAGGCACTGTTCCTCCTGTTACATGTGCTTCTGCCCAACCATCATCACCAGTTGTACAGCCAACATCGAACTTAGTAAACGTCAATGTCAATGGATCCGGCTGCGGAATATATTTCTCTACATCAACTTCTTTAACTAAAACATTATTTACATAAGTTCCTAGTTTTATTCCATTGGCATCTTCAATGTTTAAAGCATAAGTTCCCTCTGAAAGATATTCAGCTGTATCACCCGTATTGTTCCAAAGAGCCCAAGCACCGTCGGCTTGTTTTTTCTTCCAAGTATAGAAATAAGGCAATTGGTTATTTTTTTCTGCTGGAAGCTGAATTCCTCCTGTAACGTGTGCTTTTAAAATTCCGTCTTGTGATTCATCTCTTTGATTATCTTGAGGAGTAACATCTGTCTCATTTCCAAATTCGTTGCTTACATTACAAGAAATATCGCGAATTACTTCAAAAGTAACTTCAAGCGGATCTGGATCATCTAATTCTGTAACAGAATTTGCTACTGTACAACTTGTTTTATATGTTGCTGCATTGTAATTAGCATCTCGAACTGTTAAACTATAGATTTCTTCTGGAAGTCCGTTTAAGGTTATTGCATAAACCCCATTGCTAAAACTTGTTGTGGTTGTAGTTTGCAATACTCCTTTGCTATTTTTCCATTCAAACCAATAGGTATTGTCTGCAGCAATTGTTCCGCCCGTTACTTCAACAACAATTTTTCCATTTGTTGCTTTATAGAAACTCGGATTCAAAACCTCAGTATATTTAATCGAAAGAGGCGCAACAGGTCCATCAATAAAAACCTCGGCACGAGCAGAACAGCCTTTTTTATCTGTTGCAATTACCCAATAATTTCCTTTCTTTAAAATAGTATTCTGATCTATGTCCACTCCATTAGACCATTTGTAAGTGTAACCTCTACTTCCTCCTTCTGCAATTGCTGTTGCCCATCCATCGTTACCATCATAACAAAAAACATCTCCTTTATCGATTCTTACAGATAAAACCGGAGGCTGATCCAGTAACTGAATAGAATCTTTTGCAATCCAATTTCCATTTGTGTAAGTACCTAAAATAACATCATTTCTATCTTTGACATTAAGAGCATAATTTCCATAAGAAAGATTTGAGATAGTAAAACCTTGTACAGCTAAATCTTCCCAAGTTCCATCGTCTTTCTGTTTTTTCCAAGAAAAATAATATGGAAGTCCATTATTTTTATCTAACTCAAGTACTGTTCCTCCAGTAACGTATGCCTTTAAAATTCCGTCCTGTGATTCATCACGCTGATTATCTTTTGGATTCACATCTGTCTTGTCTCCGTATTCATTTTTGGCATTACACGAAATAGTCTGAACAACTTCAAAAACTACTTTTAAAGGATCTGGTTCAGTCAACTTCATTTCAGATTCTACCACAGAACAATTAACTATCTGACCAGTCGCTTCGTTATAATTTGCATCTTTAATGGTTAAGAAATAAGTGTCTGCTGGCGCATTATCTAAGGTGATAGTATATACTCCATTTTCTATTACAGCATTTACATTTTGCACCGCTCCAGCCAAATTTTTCCATTCGTAATTATATAATCTGCCTTGATTTTTTGCTGGATCGAATGCTGTTCCGCCTGTAATCTTTGCTACTAGTTTTCCATCAGTTGCGCCTGAAAAAGTAGGGGTTTTTATTGTTGAATAATCAATCATTACCTGCTTAAGAGGTTCCCATATTTTAACGCTGTCTCTTACAAAACAGCCTTTTACATTATCAACAACATCAACATAGTAAGTTCCGACAGTCAAATTTTTTATCTCATCTCCCACTACGCCATTATGATCTGGCCCATACCAGGTGTAAGTATAAGTAGATTTTCCATTTTTGATAGAGGCTTTAGCTCGTCCATTTGTACCTTCAAAACAAGAAACATCTGTTGAGTCGATTACAACTTCCATGGCATCAGGCTCTACAATTGTAGTATCAACCGCTATTGGAGTCTGCTCTGTTAAGGTATAAGTCCCATGCATTATGCCATTGGCATCTTGTACATTTATAGAATAAGTTCCTTTAGGAAGGTTATTTATTATTGAATCATTTACCTTCAAATCTTCCCAAACATCTTTAGAAACCAATTTTTTCCAATGAAAAATGTATGGCAATCCCCCTTTATCTATTATTTTTCCTCCTTTTACTAAAGCAACTAAACTACCATCTGAAGCTAGTTCGTCCCTTTTAACTCCTTCTTCACCAAGATTTGCTGAATTACAAGAAATATCACGTCTAACTTTTACCTTTATTTCAATTGGTTCTGGATCATCTAAAACAGCAACATCTTTTAATGTTAATTCACAATTAAATGTATCTGTAACTTTCAAAGAATATGTACCTTCAGGAATATTGCTTAATGTAATGGTATAAATACCATCAAAAAAACTCCCCTTTGACTTACTTGCATCTATTAAATCACCTTTTTCATTCCTCCATTCATAAGTATACTTATTCGCGTTAATTGGACTGCCGCCTTTTACTGAAGCTATAATACTTCCATCGTGAGCTCCAAAAAAAGTAGGGTCCTTACTAGTAACATTACCTGACAATGCTAGCGGACTACTAGGCTGGTCAATTACTATAGGCACTACCTTTACTTTCTCATCAGAGGTTAAAGCCGTACATCCAAGAGCGTCATTTTGATTCTTCAATTTTCTTACTCTTATACTATATGTCGCTTTTACAAGACCTCCGATAATTGTCTCTTTTCCATTAGCGAAAGTAGTCCAAGTCGTTCCTCCATTTGTCGAGTATTGATAAATACCATTATCAACACCTCCTGAAGCACTAACATTAATGGTTCCATCGTTTCCACCAAAACAATTAACATCATTTCCCTTAGTAGCCGAAAAATCAACTGGAGTTGGTGAAGTTATCGTAAAACCTCTATTATGCTCTGGATCCATCACATAAGTATTTGCTCCAGGCTTATTTGGCTCTTTATACCAGCCTAATAAACTTACACTGTATTTCCCTTTTGGGAAATCATACGGAATTTCATATGTTAAATCATCACCATAAGTAATGGACTGTCCATCGGGAGTAGAATAATATACTTCTTGGAATTCTCCTGTTGTTGCATCATAGCTGTCAACTGAACATGTTAAAGTTTCACTTGGAACTAACTTATCGCTAAATTTTAATACTACTCTACCGTCAGCAGTATTAAAGCATCTTGTTTGGACGGGTGTAGCCAAATCAATGTGTGGTGCTGATTTAGCATAAAGCAATTCAACACCTGTACTATAACCATTTGCTTTTAGAGTGATTTTTTTACCAACTGCTTCAATAGGTAAAAAATCTTTACACTTAATGTCTAAGAAATTTTTTCCTAGATAGCTTGTTGGCAAACTTCTCCATGTATCAATGTATATATATCTAGTACCAACTCGAATTCGTGTTTGCTCTCCTTCGATATGATACATCCAATTAAAAAATTCTTCCCTTACGTTATTGGTAGCAGGCACTTTAATTGAACTTTCAGTACCTATTATATTATTATTAGTATCTGGATTTATTAAATTGATAATTGGTCTAGATGTTATGGTAACTTCACCTTCAATTTGCCGATCGCCAGCATCAATATTTTCAAATTCTGTAAAGTTATAAACTCTTGAAAAATCTCTTGTAACCACCGGATTACCAGAATTATAATATGTAGAGCAATTTGAATTACCTCTTCTATTTACTGTTCCGAAATGCAGTTTTACAATTGGATCATTTTCATAATAAAGTATATCATCATAATTTATTGCTTGGTTTACATAATTCTGATTATTAACATTATAAGTCCCAAAATGATTTAATATTCTTGCATTTATCTGAAACTCCGAAGAAATCCATTGCAATCCTCTAAAATTACCACAACTACCCGCTCCACCAGCTCCTACTTCACCAATAATAGATAATTTATAATAAGATTGAGCAGTCAAATTTACCTGAGCATACCCTAATCCGCAAACCAATAAAATAATAAATAAGTAAAATTTCTTCATAGGCTTAATAAATAACCGTTAAGGTCTCTGCTTTAGCAGGACTATCGTTTTCTAGATTTGGAACCAGATGGTATTCGTATTCCTTATTAATTTTTAAATTTTTATCTTCTAAAGTGAAAACAGTGCCGTTTAATTCTTTCCATAAAGTTGGTGGCAACCCCTTTTCATTTTTATAAATGCTAACGCCTAAAACTTTGCCTTTGTTTTTTGCATAATCCCAAGAAAGCAGAATTTTTTTGTTTTCTCTGTCTGCTGTTCCCTGCAAAAATGTAATCACTTTTACTGGTGTAAAGTCTAATACGCTAACTGTTACAGTAGAATGGTCTAATGAAGACCAAAGATTACTCTTGTCCTTCGCCAGAATAGCATATTGATAAGTCTTCTTATTCTCTACTCTATCGTCTGTAAATTCTTGAATAGTATCGTTTATCTGTTTTATTTCCAGCCATTTTTCCTGTCCTTTTTCTCTTCTTCTCAAACTGTGAGCAACAACATCTTCACTATAGCTTCGTATCCATTTTAAGTGCACTTTGCCATCTTTATTATCGTAATCTTTGAAAATAGGCGCTGCTGGTGGAATTTTATCTGGTTTGTCTAACACTAGAATGTCAGAAGGATCGGAGATATTATAACGCATATCTTCAGCAGCAATTCTGTAATAGACTTTGCTGTTCGTCATTTTTAAACTCACGCTGTCCTTATACTCTGTACCGATATAAGATTGATGATAAATATCTACAAATTCCTCACCTGCTGTATTGGCTTTTAATATTCTATATCCGCGTAAATCTTTTTCCGTATTAGGCTTCCATTTTAGCCTAACCGTTCCAAGACTATCAATAACACCCTCAAGACCAATTGGTTTAGCTGGCGGTATAGAATCGACTGGCTGTACCAGCATACTTTGAGAAGTCAATCTTTGATTGTTTTTTCCAACTACAGAAATTGTAAAATAGTTAGATGGATAAAGGTTATCTTTGAATTTGAGTTTTCTCTCAGATGGCGGAATAAGCTTAGAAACAACCTTGTACGGTCCTTTATCAGTATTTGCTAAATTAATTTCATAACCTTGAATAAAACCTTCAGATTCTTTTGGATAATCCCATTCAAGATTAACTTCATTTGAGTTTATAATAGCATAATCAACCAATCTTGCTGGAGTCACTATAGCGGCAACACCTGTCGCTGTAATAGGTTTTGTAAATTCTCCTTTTTCTCCAAAAGAAGTTATCCCTTGTAGTCTATAATGATAAACTTTGTCATTTACACTCAGCGTATCAACATAATACATGTTCTTGGCCGGATTTTCGTCTTTATCATTTAAGTTAACGAGAGCTGTACCTGATATTGGTGTATAATTGATTCCATCCGAAGATTTCTCCACCATATAAGAAGTATAAATCTTTTTGAAAGTTTGATAATCCCAAGAAAGCAGTACTTTTCTATCATCTGGAACTGCAATAAAATCTGTTGGAGCAGGAAGAACTGTATAGTCTCTCAGCCCAATCATATAAGACGATTCTTTTACTTGCGGACTTTCAAAAACACTAATTTGGTAAGCATATACTTCATTTGCTTTTACATTCGTATCAACGTAACCCCAACCCGCTTTTACAGCACCTTCAAAACTCATATCTGCAGCATACAAAGCAAAAGTATAACGCTGATCCAGTTCGTCTGCCATATTTACAATTTTGGCTAAATCACCTTCTTTTGCGCCTGTTACTTCAAAACTTTCACCATAAATAGACTGCGCAATAATAGCGGCATTATTGTCTTTCTGAACAAAATCAATCCAAGAATCTAACGGTTCGGGAGTTAATGGCTTAGCTGTAAGAAGCGTTTTTTCAGGTTTTGGCAAGACTACCCCGTCTCGTAAAATTGTAGATCGGGTAATTATAAATCCTTTTTTATTTGCTTTCTGCCATTCGACTGGAGAATTAATCGCCCAGCGAACTAAAATTTTATCCTTTTGTGCTCTCGCATTCACCATAACCGTGGGACGTTTTTTGGTCTGAGAATAGGATACCGATATAAATAATAAAAAGAAAAAAATAAACTTATTTGGGGACATAAGATGTATTTCTATGTTAAAAAAAAAACAAAAATAGTATTTTTAATTATGATTAAAATACGGTTTCCCGTACTGCAATGTACCAACACTCAAATAAAAAAAATAACACGCTCATATACAGCAATATACATTATAATTTTATTCTTTTTTTCTTATAAATTAAAATCAAAAAATATCATCTTCAATATTTTTCTATCATAAGATTATTGTACTTTTGATAATACACTAAATACCAATGCCTTATATTTTTTAAATTTTTAAAAACATAAAACACCAAAGTATAATATTGTGGGATATAAACTTTTCAATACAGTTTATTTAAAATTTACAATAGGCAGAAAAGCCGTTTTATTTCTACTATTTTGCGGATTAAATATATACTCTCAGTATAATAAATCTGGATACACCGATTTAGCCAAGCAAAGATTATTAATTCATTTAACTTCCGATTATCTTCATACCATCAGTCAAGGACAAATTGATAAGGACAGCGCCGTGAGAGCCTCATGCCGACTTTATAATTTGAGCATTTTAATTCCTAATAATGAGAGTTATAATAACGGAACAAAAACTCCTGCAATTAAACTTCTTGAAGAAGATAAAGTCAATCAAGCCAAAAAATTACTTCCAAATTTAAAAGGAGAAAATCGATTTTTGCTTCTTCTAGAACTGAGCAATTACTACATTTTTAAATCTGGGGCAGAAAAATCAGATCTCAATGAAGCAGAAAAATATTTGAACGAAGTTTTACTACAAAAAAATACAACAAAATGGAAAATTGGAGCCATGATGTTAAAAGCCAATCTGCTAAACCAGAAAGGAAATGCCGCTGAAAGTCAAAAATTATATACTGAAATTGAAAAACTTTGTAAACAATCTGGAAATAATCTCGATCTAGCCAGAGCACTTTTAGAATCGGGGAAAGTTTTACAATATAATGACCCAAAAAGATTGGTTTATTTTCAAAAAGCCCTTTCTATATTTCAAACTTTAAAACAAAAAGAAAAGGAAATCGAAACCTTATCTCAAATAAATATCGAATATTTTATTGCCCGCCGTTTTGACGATTCGCAAAAACTGACTAATAAAATATTACCGCTTCAAAAAGAAATCAAATACTATCATAATCAATATGCTTTTGATGTTCTCTCTTTTTTATCTTATCGAAAAGGAGATTTGGTTAAAGCTTTATATTATTCGAATAAAAGCATTGAAAGCATGCGTTCTAAAGAAGATTCGATCTTTAAAGCCTTATTTTTCGTAAGAAGAGGAGGTTTATATAAATATTCGAACAAAAATCAGGAAGCATTGCTTTGGTACACAAAAGCTTTAGAAAATAATACGCGTGAAACTATACTTTACTGGTATAAAGCATTTCTTTCTAAAATTTGGATTCTGAACAAACTGAACCGCTCTAATGAAGCTTTAGCTCTGCTGAAAAAAACAGAAAATGAATTCCCTCCTAATACCGATTTTGAAAAAATGCACTTTGCATTATTGCTTGGAGAAACTTATGAAAGTTTAAAAAAGACCGATTTAGCAGAAAAAAACTATTCTGTTTTTCAAAATATTGCGAAGAATTATCCTCTTGAACATTTGCATGACGAATTTCCATCAGCATTTTTTCAAATTTCTTCTTTTTATCGAAAAATAGGTAAAACTGATAAAGCTCGAAAACTGCTTAACAATGGGATTTCGCATACTTTTGAAATAGGCGTTTCAGAAAAAAGTCAGTACTATTATAACTTATTCAAAATTGATTCTACCGAAAAGAAATACGACGATGCAGTTAAAAATCTGCTTTTAAGTCAGAAATTTAAAGACTCCGCTTTTAATGAAGATCAGCAAAAAAAGTTTGCCGAATTATTAATTAAATATGAAACCGACGAGAAAGATAAAAACATCAAATTATTGCATACGCAAAACCAGCTACAACTCGCACAATCTCGTGAGACAGAAAGAGAAAAGAACATTCTTTTGGTCGGCGCTTTGTTATTGCTTGTCATTGTATTTCTATTGCTAAATCGTTACATCATCAAACAAAAAAACAATCAAAAACTTGAAGCCAATCAGCGTGAATTAGACCAAAAAAACACCTTTTTGGAAACCTTAAATAATGAACAGCAAAAGCTATTAAAAGAGAAAGAATGGCTTATTAAAGAAGTGCATCACAGGGTAAAAAATAATCTTCAAATGGTTACTAGTCTGCTGAATTCGCAATCTGCCTATCTTCGTGATAGCGATGCAAAAATGGCTGTGAAAGATAGCCTTCGCAGAATGCAAGCTGTATCAATGATTCATCAGAAATTGTATCATGATGACAATATTTCGACCATCGCAATGCCTCAATATATTGACGAACTCGTTCATTATTTACATGAAAGTTTTGACAATGAAAATCAAATCACTTTTAAAAAGAATATTGACCCCATAAATCTTCACGTTTCTCAGGCAATTCCATTGGGATTGATTATCACTGAAAGTGTCGTAAATGCCATAAAATATGCTTTTTTAGAAAAACAAAACGGAATTATAGAAATCAGTCTTTCTTATAAAGAAATTGATTCGATTGTTCTTAAAATATCTGACAATGGAATCGGTCTTCCTAATTTAGCCGACAAAACCGACACCAATTCTCTAGGACTTAATCTTATAAAAGGCCTTGCAAAACAGCTAAAAGGCAGTTTTAGCATCGAAAATAATAACGGCGTACATATAATAATTAAATTTATGTATCTAAATAATTCACAATGAGCAGTAAAGTATTAATTGTAGAAGATGAATTTATTGTCGCAAATGATCTGCAGCTCATTTTAAAACAAGCTGGTTATATTTTGATCGGAATTGCTGTTTCGGCTGAAGAAGCACTCGAACATATCGCAAAAAACAAACCTGATCTCGTATTGCTCGATATTTATTTGGAAGGAGAACAATCAGGAATTGATTTGGCAAAAAAATTAAAAGCCAAGAATATTGCTTTTGTTTATCTTTCTGCCAACTCCAACCAAACGATATTGGAAGAAGCAAAAAAAACAGATCCGTACGGATTTCTTGTCAAACCATTTAGAGAAAAAGATTTACTTGTAACTTTAGAAATCGCTTCTTACCGACATCAAAATAGCATAGAATCTCGTTTGAGACAGGAAGAACTTTTGCTGAAAAAGCTGAGTTCGATACGTCATCAAACGCTTGAATGCGAAGACTATCTTCAAGAAATTGCAAAACTTTTACAAGCTTTTATTCCATATGATTTGATGATATTCGAAATGAAGCAATTCGATCTAAAAAATAAAAGCACAGCTTATATGCGAATCGGTTTTGATGAATATCAATACATTGGCGAAAAAGAATTGAGAAACATTACGAACTCAAAAAGCAATTCTTCTTTTACTGAAATAAATTATATTGAAAATGAAGCTGTTATTTATGAAAATAACATTCAATTTAATCCAAATTTGTCTATTCTAAAAAATCATTTTAGAGCCGAATCTTGTCTTGTATTTCCTTTTTCATTGAATAACGAATTGACGGTTCAATATATATTTTGCAGTCAAAAGAAAAACATTTATTCGCAATATCACATCGACTTATTGACAAGCGCAAAAAAAGATTTTACGGACGTTATGAATCAGGTTATCAATCAACAGAAATTAATTGATTCAGAAAAAAAGAAAAATCACAAAGAAGTTATTTCACATAAGTTTACTGATATTATTGGGAAACATCCTCTTTTATTAGACGCTCTCGATCTTATCACTCAGGTTGCTCCTTACAAGACTTCGGTTCTTATACTTGGAGAAAGCGGAACGGGAAAAGAAAAAGCGGCTCAATCGATTCATAATCTTTCCAATCGAAAAAATGGCCCTTTTATAAAAGTGAACTGCGCCGCTATTTCACCAACTTTAATCGAATCTGAATTATTTGGTTATGAAAAAGGCGCTTTTACTGGAGCAATTGAAAGTAGAAAAGGAAAATTTGAACTAGCAGACGGCGGAACTATTTTTTTGGATGAAATTGGCGAATTATCAAATGAAATGCAGATTCGATTACTCCGTGTTTTACAAGAAAAAGAAATTGATTCTGTTGGTGGAAATACAGCTAGAAAAGTTGATATACGAATTGTTGCCGCAACAAACCGAAATCTCGAAAAAGAAGTTGCTCAAGGTAATTTCAGAATGGATCTTTATTATCGCCTTAATGTATTTCCGATTACGATGCCTGCGTTACGAGAACGTAAAACTGATATTCCAGAATTAGCTGATTATTTTGCGAAGAAATTCTGCGGAGAATTCAACAAGAAATTCAATGGCATTCATGCGAAAATGTTGCAGCAAATGAATGAATATGACTGGCCAGGAAACATTCGCGAATTAGAAAATTTTATCGAAAGAGCAGTTATTCTAAACAATGGAAAATCAGAACTAGATTTTAACCTGAATTCATCTTCACAATCAGAAACCTTCAAAACAGAACAAGTTCAAAATTTAGAAGATGTAAAAAATGTACAGCAGCAAATAGAACGCGACTACATTATTGCTATTCTAAAAAAAGCAAACGGCAGAATACGCGGAACATCTGGCGCAGCTTCCTTATTAAATATCAAACCAACAACCTTAGAATCTAAAATGAGTAAACTCGCTATTAAAAAAGACGATTACACAAATTAGAATTACTCCACTTTTTTCGGAACTATTTTACATTTCTCCGAAATTTTCGTAGAAACATAAAAAACTGATTTTCTATTATTTAAAAATATAAAAGCTTAAAAACAGCAACAGTCGCAGTTAAGATTTTATTTCTACTCTTTTTTCCTTTTCAGAAAATAATTGGCATGTTCTTAGTCTCTTCTCGCATTTTATTGGCATACAAATACTTATTCACCAAAAATGATGTATTGTCTATGGATCAACTGCGAAATCATATTGAAGAAATTACTCCTATAAGCGATGAAGAATTTGCTTATATCAAAACTTTCTTTACCAAAAAAAAGATAAAAAAACACCAATACTTAATTCAAAGCGGAGACAAAGTGCAATGCGAATATTGGATTATAAAAGGTACACTACGAGCATTTTACATCAATAAAGATGGCAAAGAACACATTCTTCAATTTGCTATAAAAAACTGGTGGATTTCAGATTACAACGCGTACTTCAACCAATCAGAATCGACCATCAATATTGTTTGCATGGAAGATGCCGAAATATTATGTCTGACACTTTACGCAAGAGAAAAACTAGCTTCTGAACTTCATAAAATGGAGCACTTTTTTAGAATGAAGTTAACTCTTCTCTACTCTTCACAACAAAAAAGAATTATTTCTTTATTATCAGACAATCCAAAAGAGCGTTATGAAAAATTTGCAAGTTATTATCCAAGCATCTTGCAGAAAATCCCAAAAAAATATATCGCAGAATATCTCGGAGTTTGCCGCGAAACGCTTAGCAGACTTTATCTCAATAACTAGCTTAGAAGAGCGCAATTATTTATATCGTAATTAAAACGTTCTCAAAAACCAGCTCTGGAAGAGCATAATGTTTATAGAAATTAAAAGAAAGTCAAGAATTAAAAGCTCCAGCGGAGCGACATATTTCGCACCTACGGAGCTCTTCTCTAAAATGTTAATGAATTTCTATAAATATTTCGTCCCGCTGGGACTTCGCAACAATCTTCAAAACATAACCAATGGTTTTAACCATTGGGACGCAACGATAATCGATTCTCTTTGTGTCCCCAAGGTTAAAACCTTGGGCTATGTTGAATAAAATGAATAGAAATTAATCAAACTCATAATTCATAATTCATAATTCATAATTCATAATTCATAATTCATAATTAAACATTCGTTCTTAACCAAAGTCAATGATTTGAGACGAATGGCGGCTATACTTTTGCCTTGTTTTAAAACACAAAGTGATCGTAATCACACTTTTAAAGTGATTTCAATCAACTTCTACTGAATATGTAAAATGGAAATTTGTTTAAGAGATAACCGAAAATTTAAAATGGAAAATATGAAAACAGCACAATATAATTCAATCACCCAAAAAGTCTTGATAGTCGCGCTCTGCGTGTTAACGACTATTACAGCCAGTGTTAAAGCTAAAAATTCTGACAGCATGAAAAAGAAAATTTTATTCGTGGTAACCAATCACGTTAAAAAGGGAAATACGGGAGAGAAGACAGGTTTTTATCTTTCTGAAGTGACGCATCCTTGGGATATACTCGTAAATGCCGGATACGAAGTTGATTTTGTAAGCCCGAAAGGAGGCAAAGCCCCCGTAGAAGGATTCAATTTAAGTGATTCCACCAACAAAAAATTTTGGCTTGATTCAGAATATCGGCAAAAAATAGAAAATACGATGAAGCCAGAAAATATCAATCCAGATGATTACGCTGCCATGCATTTTGCAGGCGGTCACGGCGCAATGTGGGACTTGCCAAACAATAGACAACTGACTGCAATAGCATCAAAAATTTATGAAAATAACGGAATTATTAGTGCGGTTTCTCACGGTTCTGCAGGTCTTTTAAACATAAAACTTATTGATGGTAAAAATCTTGTAGATGGCAAAAAAATCAATGCTTTTACAAATGAAGAAGAAACCGCTGTAAAACTAGATAAAGCAGCGCCTTTTTTACTGGAATCTAAATTAATAGAAAAAGGAGCCATTTTCGAAAAATCGGGTTTATGGCAGACGCACGTTACAGTTGATGAACGCATCATTACAGGACAAAATCCGCAATCGGCAAGAGCGGTTGGCGAGGCGCTTTTAGAGCAGTTATCAGTTTCTGAAACTATTTCGAAATTAACGATGTATGAAGTAAAAGAAGATGCTTCAGAACAGTTTCGAAAAGCATTAAAAGATTACGTAACAGCTTCTCTTTCGTCCAAAGAAAACATCATGGCTGAAGCTTTTTACGAGCAAGAAAAACCCAACATTTTATGGCTAATTGAAAGATGGAACGGAAAAAGCCAATTGGAGAATTTCAACAAAAATAAACAAGCAAAAACATTGCAATCTTTAGCTGAAAAATCATTAAAAACTTCGCCTAAAATCTATTTCGTAAAAGATCTTGAACCTTTAACAAAAGAACAATGGCGAAAAACTTCAAAAAAAGAAGACAATCAGCTTGTTATAATGTTGTTTGTTGATGGAAAAAAAGGTACCGAACAGCATTTTAAAGACACCTATCACATCGCAATGCCACAATTTAGAAGTGAGCCTGGCGTGGTTACGTATCAACTTTCAGAAATTAAAGGAGATGAAACTCAATTTGTAACCTATGAGAAATTCAGAAGCAATGATGCCTTTCAATATCACCTCAACTTTCCTCCTATTAAACCCGTAATCGAATATTTAGAAACAAGTATCAAGAAACCTCCTTTTCAAAATGGACTGCATAATCTTATCGAATTTGCTCCGATGACAAGAGAATAAAAAGAAAATCAGTAGTAATAGTTAAAATAAAAAATCATGAAAAAATTAAAACAAATTATGACAGCAAGTTTATTAAGTGCAGCAGCATTAACAGATGCACAAGCTCAAGATATCGATCATAAATTAGAGGTGATCAATCAATTAGGAACTCCGTCTCACGTTTCTATAATGCCTGTTTCTGCGTTATTGAATGCGCCTGGAAACGAGGCTATGAGAGCCTTCTTTTTTACTCCTGTAAAGGATAAAACCGTTTTAAAAGGAAAAAAGATTGCAGTTCTTGTAGCAGACGGTTTTGAAGAAATAGAATTAACAGGGCCAGTTTGGTATTTTAAAGAATTAGGTGCTCAGGTTGATATTGTATCGCCAAAATACAATCCCGCTCCTGCAAGATACGGGTTAAGCAGTCCTGAAATGGCAAAAACACATGTGATGTCCATTCAATATTTACAGCCTGTTGGTTGGATAAAATTTGACCGAACAGCAGATCAAATTAAAGTAAGTGATTACGATGCTATTTTTATTCCAGGAGGAGCATGGAATCCAGACAATCTTCGTTACGACAAAGACATTATAAAATTCATTCAGGATTTTAATAAATCAGGAAAATTGATCGCAGCTATTTGTCATGCTCCAGTTGTGTTGGCTTCGGCAGATATTCTAAAAGGAAGAAAACTGACTGGATATTGGAACATTCAAGTTGATCTTAAAAATGCAGGCGGAATTGTTTCTGATCAGCCTGTAGTAGTTGACGCTAACATTATAACAAGCAGACATCCAATTGATGTAGCTGATTTTTCGAAAGCAGTGGAAAGCTGGTTAGTTAAGAAAAAGTAATTCGATACATTACTGCTGAATTATAATAACGGAAGATAAATTTTTGTCTTCCGTTATACTTTATTTAATCACTTCCCAATCATTCGTTTACGAAGTCGGCTCAAAGATTCAGGCTTAATGCCAATATAAGACGAAAGCTGATTTTGTGAGACCATTTGAAAAAGATAAGGTTCTTTTTTTAGAATGGTTTTGTAACGTTCTTCGGGAGTTTGAAAATGAAGCATTTCTTCTCTTTCGATGATGATTAGATAAGCATATTCGGCTATTAATCTTCCAAATTTTGACCAATTAGGGCAACTATGATACAACTTTTCAACTTGTTCATATTCTAAGGCAATTACTTTCGAATCTTCCATCGCTCTGCAATAGTACTGAGCTGTTCTTTGCGTAATAAAACTAGCGAAATCTACCAGAAAATCATTTGGTTTTGCAAACCGACAGTTGATTTCGTTTCCTCTATAATCGACGTAAAACATTCTGAAAAAACCACTTTCAATAAAATAGATATGACGACAGATTTCTCCTTGCTGCAAAAGGTCGGTATCTTTTGGCACTTCCCTTCTTTCGATAATAGGAAGCATCAAATTATATTCTTCATCAGACATTGGAACAAATGATGTTATTACGGTTTTAAGTGCATCCATAGCAATAAGTTAAGAGAAATAACTTCTCTAAAATTAGATTTTATTCTGCTAAATACAAAATGCTTTTCTTTTTAAATATCAAAGATTCGTTCTTAACCAAAGTCAATGATGTTACTCACCTCCCCACTCTACCTTTGTCATGTAAATAAATTGAAAATCAAACAATTAAAAACATTCATTAAAAAATAACCTATTACTAATCATTAAAAAAACTTAATCATGAAAACTAAATTTAACATCGACGCAAAAGCACACAATCCAAAATTAGGATTCAAAATTCACTTTCTTGTTTTCCTATTGGCAACTCCAATAATCTTCCTTATTTGGTATTTGACAGACACTACTTATCCTTGGCCGCTTTGGTCAACTTCTGCTTGGGCAATTGGAGTTCTTTTTCACTATTTGGGTGTATTCGTATTCAGAAAAAATAAAATATAAATCTCGAAAATCATGGAAACAAATAACACTTTCAGACGCATCGTAACAGGACATAATTCAGACGGAAAAGCGATTATAGTTTCTGACGAAATTCCAACCAGAACGTATAGGATTGGCGGACCAAATGGAGCGAAATTTCATGAAGTTTGGAACACGAAACAAACTCCTGCAATAATAGACAGCATTTCTAAAGATCCAGAAGAAAACGGACTTATTCTTGGCCCTCCAAAACAAGGAACTAGAATTCGAGTGATCGATTTTCCGCCAGAAGGAGATGAAATTCGAAATCTTACCAAAGAACAAGCTTTTGAACATTTTAAAACGATGAGCGGCGAAAATGCTTCAAAAGCAGGCGGAAATGCACCTCATCCTTTAATGCATAAAACCGAAACCGTTGATTATGGAATTGTTCTCGAAGGCGAATTGACTTTAATCGTTGACGAAGGCGAAACAACCGCAAAAGCAGGAGATATTATTGTACAACGCGGAACTAATCACGCATGGAGCAATCGATCTGGAAAAATATGCCGAGTTGTTTTCATTTTAATTGATGGACAATTTGAAGAAAATCTTCGCTAAACCTAACAAAAACTATCATGCGAGTAAATCCTATACATCCAAAAACCATGAACACCGAAGTGCGATATGTTCATGACGAAGTTGTAAAACTCATTACGACAAGCCAAGGGCCAGTTTCAATGCTGAATAATGAAGGTGCTTTAACAGGCCCGTTTCCTCCAATGCTTGGTTTTCCTCAATTCGGAATCCCTGCTTTAAGCTTTGTGCGTTCTTTAGACAATCATGCAACACTTCCTAAAAAAGTCCGAGAAGTGGCGATTCTAACTGTTGGCGCTGCATTTGGTGCTCGCTTCGAACTTTATGCGCACGAAATTATGGCAAAACATCTTGGTTTTTCTCCTCAAGCAGTGGCATCATTGGCATCGGGAATTCGTCCATCTGAACTAAATCAAGAAGAATCTATTACTTATGAAATCGCTTCAATATTAGCCAAAGGCAGAATTGTTCCTGACTCAGCTTATAATCTTGCCAAAGAAATTTTAGGAGAAAATGCTGTAGCCGAAATTATCTTTTTAGTTGGCGCTTACACACTTCTCGCAACTGTTTTAAATGGTTTTGATGTTCTTTTCTAAATAAAAAAGACATCCGATTTTAATAAAAATAATACAATGAAAATTTTAAAACCAATGAAAAAATCAAAAATGAATTCTCACCCCTTCAAAACAATATCTAAACTTTTTCTGCTGTTGTTTACAACAATCTCAAGCGCTTCATGTACAAATGATGATAATGCAAGTGCTAAAAAATCTCCCGTTGTCTTGGTACACGGCGCATGGCAGGCATCGTACGTTTGGGATCAAACCGAAAAAGATTTAAAAGCGGCTGGCTATAATGTTACTGTTGTGAAATTGCCAGGTCACGGAGACGATACTACTCCTGCTTATCAAGTTTCCTTTAAAGCTTATGTAGACGAAGTTAAAAAAGCAATTAACACTTATAACGAACCTGTAATTTTAATTGGTCATAGTTTAGGAGGTGCTGTAATTACTCAAACTGCAGCTGAAGTTCCTCAAAAAATCAAAAAATTGATTTATGTGGCTGGTTTTATTCCGCAAAGCGGGAAAAGTGTTTTAGATTATTCACAAATGGATACTGCTTCACTTTTGCCTCCGTCCTTACAATTATCTGAGGATCAAACTTTAGCCGGAATCGTAAATCCAGAAGTTAATCTGCCAAAAATATTTGCTCAGGATGCGACAGATGCGCAAAAGCAATTTCTTGTTTCAAAATACGAAGCAGAACCTACAATTCCGCTTGGAACACCTTTGACTTATAAAACAGAAGATTATAATTTGGGAGGAAAAAAATATTACATCTTCACAACAGCGGATAATACCATAACCTACAATTTTCAACAGAAAATGGCAAAAGATGCTGGAATTTCAGATACTTACACAATCAAGTCTGGACACAGTCCGTTTATCTCAAAATCTAATGAACTTACGAAATTGATAAAAAGCATTTTATTAAAATAACTTTTGACACACAAGAAAGATTCCTGAAATATTTTTTGGGAATCTTTTTTTATCACAGACCTACAAAAACACTTTCAAGCATCTGATATAAAACAAATTAAACTTAAATTTTGCATCATAAATTCTCGCTAAAAAACAATATCTTTACGCTACATTTTTTTCATATTTGCCTTTTTCGATTCTAAAAGAAATTTACTTAACTAATTTCTATTCTACTTAATATGAAAAACAATTTTATCGGAATTCTTCTTTTCGTGTTTCCTTTGATAGTATTTGGGCAAGCTGATCAAAAAAAAGAAATCAACCATCAGCTTCAGACTTGGGTTTCTATAAATACAGTTACCAAATTTGCAGATCATTGGGGTGTAATTGGGGACTTTCATATTAGACGAAATGACTTTATATCCGATCCGAGTTTTTATTTTATACGAGGCGGTATCAGCTATATTCCAAATTCAAATGTTTCTATAAATGCAGGTTACGCACACATGTGGCTGGCTCCTTCCAATCCGGACTGGAGCACTTTTGCAGATGAAAACAGAATTTATCAGCAAGCACAATTAAACTCAAAAGTTGGAAATGTGAGTATTTTGCAGCGTCTGCGAAATGAACAGCGCTGGCAAGAAAAAATGGTAGATGACAAACCTAGCGGAGATTGGCGTTTTACCAATAGAATTCGCTATTTGGTGAGTTTTACTTTCCGAATTTCAGATAAAAAATCTTGGCCATCCATGGTTCTTTCAGATGAAATTCTATTGCATTTTGGAGAAGAAGTAGTTTATAACACAATGGATCAAAACCGCTTTTTTATCGGAATTAAAAAAAATATCAATCCTAAATGGAGTTACGATTTTGGTTATATGAATGTTTATCAGCAAAAATATTCAGGTTACCAATATGATATGAATCATACTATTAGATTGTTTTTTTATCTCAGTACAAGCATTAGAAAAAAAGCCCCTTCAGAAATTGAAAACTCTGGAGACGAATAAATTACAAATCGTTCATTACGATTTTCCGATATTCAATGTATCATTAAACTTAAAAGATTCAAAAAATTCAAAAGCTCGTTTCTCAGCATAAGAATACATGGAATCACGAAGCGGAAAAGCACAATGTCCGCCATATTTTGGAGTTTCCAAATAAACAAATGCGCTGTCTTTGGCAATAGTCCTCGGATAGCATCTTTCTCCTAAAAATGGGTCGTCAAGCGAATTGATAATTAAAACGGGAGTTGTAATATCTTTAAGAGAAAACTCTGGAGAAACACGATGATAATAATCGTCTTTACTTGCAAAACCATGCAAAGGCGCTGTAAAATATTGATCTACTTCATCAAAAGATGTAATTTTATCAATCTGATCGCTATTTATAAAATCAGGAAATTGAGCCGCTTTGTATTTCAGCTTCTTTTTAATATCAATGGTGAAATTCTTTAGATAAACTCTATTAAAACCTTGTTTCAGTACTTCTGCACTTGTTGCAATGTGTGTTGGTACCGAAATAGAAACGGCAGCTTTTATGCGTTCATCTATTTTTGTCCAACCTAAATAATTCAAAAGCTGAACGCCTCCCATCGAATATCCGATCAAATAAATATCTTCAAATCCTTTTTGCAAAACAAACTGAACCACTTCATCCAAATCATCAACTGCACCATGATGGTACAATCTCGGAAGACGATTCATTTCTCCGCCACAAGTCCGATTATTCCAAGCAAAAACAGAAAAGCCTTTCTCTTGAAAATAAGTTGCACAGCTATTATTGTAAGTTCTTCTCGAATCGCCTTCTAAACCGTGACATAAAATGACAGCTTTCTTCGGGTCATTTACAACATAATCAATATTGATAAAATCGCCGTCGTTTAGTTCCTTCTTCTCCCTTGTATATTCTGGAACTTCAAACTTTTTTATCAATGCGGCATAAATGGTAGAAATATGCCTATTCCGATGAATAATAGAAGGAGAATTATATTCTGATTGTTCAATTAATGGCATAACAAAGAGTTTTGTGGTACTTTATACAAATCTAAGAAATCATTCAACATGTAATTTAATTCTTTCTTTTTATTTTATTTTTTTTATAATTTTAAAAAGAAATTACAGTTAAAAATATATCCAGTTAATTTAAACATAAACTGTAGTTAATTTTAAAAAACAGATTAATGTTGGAACACATTTCAAAGAAAACAAATTGTTAAATGTGCCAGAACACCAGTATTGTCGCGCCATCACTGACTTTAATGTTTCCTTTATTTGTATATTTGTAAAATCGATTTTTAAAAAGCAAAATCACTGTAAATGTTCGAACTCTTACCGGTAGATCCAAAAACTATATTCCTACTTTACTTTTGGGGCAATTTATTTACCTGCGTACTTATTTTTAGTTTTTCCTTCTCGTACGCCACTAGCGACAACAGAAAAACTTTAAAATGGTTTGGTTTGGGCAAATTGATTCTTACTGTGGCTTGGGTATTGGCTCTTATGCGAGATATTATTCCAGATTTTGCTTCTATTAACATCGCTAATTCTATGATTTTGGGTGCTTGTTGCTTTGAAACGATGGCAATGTTATCTCTTATTGTAACGCACGCAAAAAAGCATTATCGGTTTCAAATTGCTATAACTGCAGCGGCAATATTATTTTTTAATATTTCGACATTTTTTGATGCAACAATGAATACCCGTGTTATCATTGGCGGCATTGGCATATTTATCATTTATCTGCTTCCAACAATAACTTATTTTACAGAAAAAGAAAAAAGCTTTTTCAAGACTTTTTATGTTTTGTGTTATATGGCATTCGAAATTTTAATTGCCATACGAATAGTTCACAGATATCGATACCCGCAAGATTTAATTATTTCTAATGACACTTTTGATAGCTTATATAGTATTTGTCTTTTTCTTTTGACTTTAATTGGTATTGTAGGCTTTTTACTTTTGGTGAAAGAAAAACAGGATCATAAAATCAAGAAGTTATTAAATGATAAAAACCAGTTCTTTTCTATTATTTCACACGATTTACGAGGTCCATTAGGATCTTCTGTTTCGCTTTCTGAGATTTTACTTGAAAATATAGAACAATACAGCCGAGAAGAAATTAAAGAGATTTCAGAACTTCTGCATGATTCAAATAAGAATATTTACAAATTGCTTGAAAATCTTTTAGATTGGTCTAGAGTACAAACCGGAATGATTGCCTTCAACCCTAAAAATATACTTTTAAATGCCTTAATTGAGGAAAATATCGAATTGAGCAAAAATGTCGCTTTAAATAAAAATATAAATATCACTTTTGAGGCCGCTTATCTTGTTGAGGCAGAAGCAGACAAAAATATGATTAGCACTATCTTGCGAAATTTACTTAGCAATGCGATTAAATTTACTGACAAGAACGGCGATATTAAAGTCAGGCTGATTAAGACAAACCAAAAAATAGAAATTTCGATTGCAGATAACGGAATCGGAGTTCCTGATTATATAAAAGAAAAATTATTCAAAATCAACGGAAAAGTTCTCCAAAAAGGAACAGAAAATGAACTCGGCAGTGGACTCGGATTGTTGCTTTGTAAAGAGTTTATAAACATTCATCACGGAAAAATTTGGGTAGAAAGCGAAGAAGGAAAAGGAAGTACTTTTAAGTTTACGCTTCCTATTATAAAATCTCAATACTGAAAATCCAAATTCCAATAAACTGGAATTTGGATTTTTTTAATTTTACTTAACCACAGTTGCCTCCAACTCTACTTTTAAAGTTTCAAAAAGGCTTTTTACTTCTAAAACTGTACTAGATTGCTTGATTTCATTCTTTTGGATCCAGTTTTGCAGCACATCAAAATTCTCAAACAAAGAAGCAGAATCTGTTGTATAGATATTGAGTCTAACTATATTTTTCAATTCATAATCAGCATCATGAATTACTTTTTCAACGTTTTCAAGAGTTTTTATTAACTGGGTTCTCATATCTGCATTACTTGATATTCCGTCGTCGTCAATGGCAGTTTGTCCAGAAACATAAAGTGTTCCTTTTGCGCTACTTACGTCTACCGCTTGAACATAATTTCTTGCGTCTTGCCATTTCCACGGATTAATTACTCGTTTTTCCATCTTTGCATATTTTAAATTAGTAGATGCAAAAATCAGCAGACCTATTATTTTTTGGGCGTGACAAATATCACTATTTTAAATTCGTATTATAAAAGACGACTCAATGTCTCACGAGAAACTCCAAGATAAGAAGCCAAAGAAGCTTTAGGAACTCGTTGTAATAATGAAGGATTTTTAAGAAGCAACTGCTCGTATCTTTCTTTTGCATTTGAAGTTAAAAAAGATAATATTCGTGTCTGAGATCCGATATGACCAGCAATTGATTTTCTAAGAAAAAAACGTTCCATTTTCTGTAAATCAGAACAAAGTTTTTCAAAATTTTCTAATGAAAGACTATAAGCAACCGTATCTTCAATACACTCTAAAGTTAGTAAGGATTTACTTTTTGTATAAAAAGCCTGAAAATCTGTTTCCCACCAATCTTCCATAGCAAAAGAAACAATGTGTTTTTTCGCATCTTTATCTTCGTAAACTAATTTCACAAGTCCAGATAACACAAAATAAACTTCATTTACATCATTTCCTACTTCAATGATAAATTCACCTTTACGAAACGACTTTAACTCAAAATGAGAAATAATAAATCCTGCTTCTTCATCTGTTAAAGGGACTATTTTATCAATATGAGTTCTTAAAAATTGTTCAGGATTATTCATAAAGTGCTTTTAAAAGTAAATTTAAATATTAATTAGGCCAATGGAAAAATCTACGTAAAATAAAAAATCCAAACTCCAATTTTAATTGGAATTTGGATTTTTAAATATTGGAATCTTAGAAAAGTTTAGTCTAATACAAAACTTACACTAACATTTGCTGTAATTTCGATTTCGCCAATTGCTAATGTTTCGTTTGCAGCTCCTCCCATAGAATCTGCTTCTTTCATTCTCATTGCAGCATACATTGGCTGTGGGTGATAAACCTGAGAATTATCAGAAATTGTAAATGCTTTACCAACTTTCTGTCCTAAAACAGATACGTATTCTTCAGCTTTTACTTTAGCATCTTTCATCGCTAATTTTCTAGCTTCAGATTGGTATTGTGCTAATTTAGATGATTCGAAAGAAACTCTGTCAATTCTGTTAATTCCTTGCTGAACTAGACCTTCCATTAATTCATCATACTTCGCTAAATCTTTCACTACAATTTCTACAGTTTGTGTAGCATTATAAGAAGTTTTCTTTTTCTCATAATCGTACTGCGGATTAAGAGCTACTTGTTTTGTTTTAAAATCTGCTGTTGGGATATTCATTTTTTTGATGAATTTTAAAACAGCGTCCATCTTTTCGTCGTTTTGTTTTTTAACGTCTTTAGCATTATTCCCTTTTGTTTCAACAGAAGCTGAAATACAAACTTGATCAGGTGCTACTTTTACTTTTCCTTCTCCATTAACATTAATTAGAGGTACTTGTTTGATTTCTTGGCCGTAAGACATAGTCATAAACATGATTGTTAAAAATAATACTAGTTTTTTCATTTTTGTTAAATTTTAATATTTAAAAAAGACATTTCAAAAGTTGTGCCATCATTACAATTTTCCCAATTTCGCCATTCCAAAAAGTATCAAAATCGGAATTGCGAGAAGGATTACCATCATTGTATGCTCTGTAAGCAATGAAGGCATTTTGATCAAAGTAATCAAATATCCTCCTATAGCACCTCCAAAGTGTGCTGTGTGTCCAATATTGTCATTTTTAGCTTTCATTCCATAAATTGAGTATAATAAATACAAAATTCCAAAAATATAAGCCGGCATCGGAATCACAAAAAATATTCCAAGCATCATGTCAGGCTGTAGCAATATTGCTGAATACAAAACTCCAGTTACAGCACCAGAAGCTCCAACCGCACGATAACTATAATCGTTTTTATGGAATAACATGGTAAGAAGGCTTCCGAAAATTAAACTTCCAAAATATACTAAGACGAAAGAAAAATTGCCAAGCCAACCTAAAACTACTGGAGCAAAGAAATACAAAGTCAGCATATTGAAAATTAAATGCATCATATCTACATGCAAAAAACCAGAAGATAACATTCTGATTTGCTCTCCAGAACGAATGCTTCCAACATGAAATTCGTATTTTCTAAAAAAATAAAGATCGTTAAAACCTTTGTAACTAATAACAACGTTCGCAATGATAATCGCTATTAAAATAAAACTCATAAGTACTAATTATTGTGAATTGTAAATATAATCATTCTTAAAGATAAGTTAGCAAGAAAGCAAAATATCAATCATTAATCATTTTTAATTTATCTTTGTAAAAAATTTTACATGCAATTTCTTGTTTATATTTTAGCCTACCCATTACTTTGGCTTATCTCTATACTTCCTTTTCCAGTATTTTATCTATTCTCAGATTTTGTCTACTTTCTGATATACAGAGTAATAGGATATCGTAAAAAAGTAGTTCGAGCGAATCTTGCGCTTACTTTGCCACATTTGAGCGATGCAGAACGAAAAGTAATAGAAAAGAAATTCTACAAACATATGTGCGATATGTTTTTGGAAATGGTTAAAACAATGAGCATGTCTCCAGCAGAAATGGAAAGAAGATTCCATGTAACCAATATTGATCTTGTTCTTGATTATGCTAAAAGAGGTAAAAGCGTAATTCTTGTGGCTTCTCATTATGCAAGTTACGAATGGCTTTTAACTATTAATCCAAAACTAGGCTTTCAGGGAGTTGCTGTTTACAAAAAACTGGCTAATCCTTATTTTGATAAATTAGTTCGAAAAATCCGTACGAAATACAATACTGAGATGATCGAAACCAGAAAAGCAATTCCAACAATGGCACAGCATCAGCGTGATGGAGTTTTAAGTTTGTATGGTTTGGCAAGCGATCAGTCTCCTAAATTAGACAGAATTTTTCACTCGATGAAATTTATGGGAATTGAAGTTCCCGTACATACAGGAGCCGAAATGCTAGCCAAAAAATACAATCTGGCGGTTATTATGGTCAAAGTAAAAAAGGTAAAAAGAGGATTTTACGAAGCTACATTTCTTTCACTTGCTGATAATCCGAAAGAATATCCAGATTTTGAAATTACAGAAATGTATTTAAAAGAAGTTGAAAAACAGATTCTAGAAGCTCCAGAATTTTATTTATGGACGCACAAAAGATGGAAACATCGCATTGAATAATATTCCATAAAATTTAATTTTAACACATAGAAACATAGATTTTTATTGCTCTTGTTTAAGATTAAAAGAAAAAGCAAGCTTTAACGTATTATTCAAAGAGAAACGCCTTTAATAAGTTCCAAAAGCATGTTTCTATGTGTTAAAAATAATTACAATCAAATAGAAAAAGCCTCTTTAGAAATTCTAAAGAGGCTTTTTTATTTCAAAACTGAAAATTTTAGATTCCAGCAATTACTTTAATTTCATCAATAATTCTTAGTGCTAATTTATCTGCAGCATCTTGAGAAGGCGCTTCAGTATAAATACGAATAATTGGTTCTGTGTTTGATTTTCTTAAATGAACCCATTCTGTAGCAAAATCAATTTTTACACCGTCAATTGTCGAGATATCTTCGTTTTTATATTTCTCAGTCATTTGAGTTAAAATGGCATCAACATCAATTTGCGGAGTTAATTCAATTTTGTTTTTGCTCATGTAATATTCTGGGTAAGAAGCTCTCAAAGCAGAAACTGGCATTTTTTTATTTGCTAAATGCGTTAAGAATAAAGCAACTCCAACCAAACTGTCTCTTCCGTAGTGCAATTCTGGATAGATAATTCCACCATTTCCTTCACCACCAATAACAGCGTTGTTTTTCTTCATTAATTCAACCACATTCACCTCTCCTACAGCACTTGCTTCGTAGCTTCCGCCGTGCGCGTTTGTAACATCTCTTAATGCACGAGAAGACGACATATTAGAAACTGTATTCCCTGGAGTTTTGCTCAAAACGTAATCTGCGCAAGCCACCAAAGTATATTCTTCACCAAACATTTCCCCGTCTTCGCTAATGAAAGCCAAACGATCAACATCTGGATCAACTACGATTCCAAAATCAGCTTTTTCTTTTACAACAAGTTCAGAAATATCAGTTAAATGTTCTTTTAAAGGTTCTGGATTATGAGGGAAATGTCCGTTTGGTTCGCAGTATAATTCTACCACTTCAACTCCCATTATTTTTAGCAATCTCGGAATTATGATTCCTCCAGATGAATTTACTCCATCAACAACTACTTTAAATTTAGCTTCTTTAACCGCTTCGATATCAACTAATGGCAAGTTTAAAACTTCATCAATATGAATATCCATATAAGCATCATTAGAAATAACTTCGCCTAAACTATCCACATCAGAAAAATCAAAAGCTTCTGCTTCAGCGATTTCAAGGATTTTTGCTCCGTCAGCTCCACTTAAGAATTCACCTTTTGCATTTAATAATTTTAAAGCATTCCATTGTTTTGGATTGTGAGATGCTGTTAAAATAATTCCACCATCCGCTTTTTCTAACGGAACAGCCACTTCAACAGTTGGCGTAGTAGAAAGTCCAAGATCGATAACATCGATTCCTAAACCAATTAAAGTATTCACTACTAAATTATGAATCATTGGTCCAGAAATTCTTGCATCACGGCCAATTACAACAGTCAATTTATCTTTAGCAATATTATTTTTTAAGAAAGTTCCGTACGCCGACGCAAATTTCACTGCATCAACAGGAGTTAGATTATCTCCCACTTTTCCTCCGATCGTCCCACGGATTCCAGAAATAGATTTTATTAGAGTCATTTTTGTGAGTTAGGGTTATTTTTTTACAAATATAAAAAAGTTACCGAGTTACTAAGGCGCTAAGTATCTAAGATTTTAAATTTAACCTATAAGAAACTACTTATTTCTCGTTATTTTTATAACAAAATCATTTGAAAAAGTTTTTATACATTTACTAAAATAACTCGAAATCTTAGGTTCTAAGGTTTTCGATAACTTTAAAAAAAATGAATTTCTTAGCCCACATATACCTTTCTGGAGAAAATGATTTAATTAAAATCGGGAATTTTATGGCTGACGGAATTCGCGGAAAGCAGTTTGAACATTTCCCCGAAGATGTTCAAAAAGGAATTTTACTGCATCGATTCATAGACACTTATACTGATTCTCACGATATTTTTAGAACGAGCACCAAACGCCTTCATGATAGATACCATCATTATGCAGGAGTTATTGTAGATATAGTTTACGATCATTTTCTGGCCAAAAACTGGGAAAAATATTCGGATGAAAAATTGGAGCTTTTTGTAAAAAGGTTTTATCATTCTCTGCACGATAATTACGAGATTTTAACCGAAAAAACACAAGGTTTAATGCCTTATATGATTGAAAGAAACTGGCTTGTAAGTTATCGTACAACCGAAGGAATTCAGCACATTTTGACACAAATGGACAGAAGATCGAAAAATATTTCTCAAATGCAATTTGCCGTTGAAGAACTTATTGAGTTTTATGATGAATTCGAAGAAGAATTTACTCTTTTCTTCGAAGAAATGAGAGCGCAAGCCAAAGAAAAACTGCTTTCTCTCTAAAACAATTTAATTTTATTGCACATGAAAAAAATTACACTCTTAATAGCCCTTTTATATCTAAATAGCAGCAATGCACAACAAACCGTTTCTAAACCAACCGGATTGGTGGTTACAAAAGCAATGGTGGTTTCTGCCCGCGAAGAAGCTTCAAAAATTGGTACTGATATTATGAAAAATGGAGGAAATGCTTTTGATGCTATGGTTGGAACCGAATTAGCGCTTGCAGTTGCTTTTCCGTTTGCAGGAAATATCGGCGGCGGTGGATTTATGGTTTACCGAAAAGCAAATGGAGAAGTTGGTTCTTTAGATTATCGCGAAAAAGCTCCATTGGCAGCCACAAAAGATATGTTTTTGGATAGCGAAGGCAATGTCATAAAAGGCAAAAGCACCGAAACTGCACTTGCAATAGGAGTTCCCGGAACTATTGCCGGAGTTTTTGCGGTTCATAAAAAGTATGGTACAATGCCAATTGCTAAAATTTTAGAACCTGTAATTGCATTAGCAGAAAGAGGTGTTATTGTTACTAAAAAACAGGAGAAAAGTTTAAGCGATTATCACGATAAAATTGTAAAAATAAACGGAGAAAATTCTCCAGCGTCGAAAGCTTATAAAGAAAATGATACTATAAAATATCCCGCACTAGCCAAGACTTTAAAAAGAATACAGAAAAAAGGAAGAAACGAGTTTTATAAAGGTGAAACTGCCAAAATCTTAGTTGAATATCTTAAAGGAAAAGGCGGTATTATTACCATGCAAGATTTGGCAAAATACGAAGCTAAATGGAGAAAACCGCTTCAGTTTACGTATAAAGATTTAAAAATAACTTCTATGTCTCCGCCAAGCAGCGGCGGAATTTGTTTGGCACAAATCTTAAAAATGCTTGAACCTTACGATTTAGCCAAAATGGGACACAATACTCCAGATGCTATTCAGGTTATTGTTGAAGCTGAAAGAAGAGCATATGCAGACAGAAGCTACTTTTTGGGCGATCCTGATTTTGTAAAAATTCCAATAAAAGAATTATTGGATGCAAATTATCTGCGCGAAAGAATGGCAAGTTTTAATCCTGAAAAAGCAACTTTGTCTACAGAAATTAAAGAAGGAAAAGTGAATTATGCAGAAAGTACAGAAACTACACATTACTCCATTGTAGACCAATTTGGAAACGCAATTGCGGCGACAACAACTTTAAATGACGGTTACGGTTCTAAATATTATTGCGACGAATTAGGTTTCTTTTTAAACAATGAAATGGATGATTTCAGTGCTAAACCTGGATCTCCTAATATGTTTGGTTTGGTTGGAAATGAAGCCAACAGCATTGCACCACAAAAACGTATGTTAAGTTCGATGACTCCAACAATTGTAGAGAAAGACGGAAAACTTTTTATGGTGGTTGGAACGCCAGGAGGTTCAACAATTATTACGTCTGTTTTGCAAACGATTTTAAATGTTTACGAATACAAACTAAGTATGCAGGAAGCTGTAAATGCGCCACGTTTTCATCATCAATGGCTTCCCGATTTAATTACTTTTGAACCAAATACTTTTGAAAGTAAAACTATAGATGCTTTAAAAGCCAAACACTATATTATCAACGAAAAACCAACTCCAATTATCGGAAAAGTAGATGCTATTTTGGTTTTACCAGATAACAAATTAGAAGGAGGAGCAGATTTTAGAGGAGATGATGCAGCTTCTGGTTTTTAAATGTTTCTTGATTTTATATTTTTTTAAATTAAGATTATAATCTAATTTTGTAAGTCAGATAATTTTAAAACAGAATGATAAAAAAATATTTCAGACGACTTGAAAGTATAATTGCTTTGGCTCAATCTTTAATGACTCCAAAACAGTTTCTTTTTTTATCTAGTGTTTTAACAGGAATATCGTGTGCGTTTGCGGTAATTGTTCTTAAAACATTCGCCCACAGCGTTTTTTCTTTTGCAACTTATATAAACGGAATCCTGAAATTAAGTTTCATTAATAGTATTTTGCCTATTATTGGTATTTTACTGACTGTTTTCGTAGTAAAAAAAGTTCTTAACGGAAGTATTCAAAAAGGAACTTCGCAAATTCTTTATGCAGTTGCTAAAAAAGCGAGTATTATTCCGAAAAAGCAAATGTACGCACAGATTGTTACCAGTTCGTTAACAGTTGGTTTAGGAGGTTCTGCAGGTTTAGAGAGTCCGATTGTGATTACAGGAGCTGCTTTTGGATCTAATTTCGCTCAAAATTATAAACTGCAATACAAAGACAGAACTTTATTAATTGGTTGTGGCGTTGCTGCTGGAATCGCGGCCGCGTTTAACGCGCCAATTGCGGGAGTACTTTTTGCTGTTGAAGTTTTATTGGTAGATGTTAGTATTTCTGCTTTCACTCCTATTATGATCTCTGCTGCGACGGGCGCTTTAGTTTCTGCGATTGTTTTAGACGAAACCATTCTTTTGAGCTTTAAACAACAGGAAACTTTCAATTTTCATAACATTCCTTTTTACATCATTTTGGGAGTTTTGACTGGACTAGTTGCTATTTATTATTCAAGAAACTTTCAAAGAGTCGAACATTATTTTGCGAGACAAAAGATTAATCCATACAAAAAAGCATTAATAGGTTCTTCTCTTTTAGCATTATTAATATTTATTTTCCCAACGTTATTTGGTGAGGGTTACGAAAGTATTAGAACACTTGCAGAAACAGACCCTGGGAAACTTTTAGACAACACTTTGTTTGCAGATTTTAGAAACAACCAATGGGTTTTACTCCTTTTTGTTGGTGCAACCATGATGATGAAAGTTTTCGCTTCAGGATTAACAATAGGAAGTGGTGGAAATGGAGGAAACTTTGCTCCTTCTCTATTTTTAGGTTCTTATTTGGGTTATTTCTTTGCTAAACTTATAACGCTAATCGGTTTATCTAAACTTCCTATTACCAATTTTACAATGGTCGGAATGGCTGGAATCTTGAGCGGTTTGTTTCATGCGCCTCTTACTGCTATTTTCTTAATCGCAGAAATTACAGGCGGTTACGGACTAATGATTCCGCTTATGATCGTTTCTTCAATCAGTTTTGCTATTTCTAAACGTTACGAAAAGTATTCGCTTGACGTAAAAGGTTTGGTTAAAAAAGGACATGCTTTTACCAGCAATAAAGACTCTAATATTTTATCTACTTTAGAAATTGACACTATCATTCAATGCGATTATTTAACCGTTCATCCAGATGAAAATCTAAGTAAATTGGTCGATCTTATTTCGCATTCCAATCAAGTTGTTTTTGCGGTTGTAAATCATGAAAAAGATTTAATTGGAGTGGTCCATTTCAATGACATTCGTGAAATAATCTTCAATGCTTATCGTGTGAAATACACCAGCATTAGAGATGTAATGAAAGCTCCATTGGCTACAATTTCTACTCTAGACAGCATGGAAATCGTAATGAAGAAATTTGAAACTTCAAAATCTGCTTTTCTTCCTGTTTTAAGAGATGGAAAATATTATGGCTTTATTTCCAAATCAATAGCACTTGAAGCTTATAGAACAAAACTTCGTTCTATGACAATTGAATAATTTTAAAACAACGATTTAAAAAGCGTTTTTTGTTACTATTTGTAACATAAACTTTTGCTATCGAGCACTAAAAGAACAAATCAAAGTGGTAACTTTGCGTTTTTGCTCAAAATTATGTTAGATAAAGACAATACTATTGAAGTTCTTGGTGCAAGAGTTCATAATCTAAAAAATATCGATATCTCAATTCCGCGTGAAAAACTGGTTGTAATTACTGGTTTATCAGGTTCGGGAAAATCTTCTTTGGCATTTGACACGATTTATGCTGAAGGTCAGCGTCGTTATGTTGAAACGTTTTCGGCTTATGCGAGGCAATTCCTTGGCGGTTTAGAACGTCCAGACGTTGATAAAATCGACGGGCTTTCGCCAGTTATTGCAATTGAACAAAAAACAACCAGTAAAAGTCCGCGTTCTACAGTTGGTACGATTACTGAAATTTACGATTTCCTAAGGCTATTATATGCTCGTGGCGCAGATGCTTACAGTTACAACACTGGCGAAAAAATGGTTTCGTATTCTGATGAACAAATCAAAGATTTGATTATTCAAGATTATAACGGAAAACGTATCAATATTTTGGCTCCGGTTATTAAAGCAAGAAAAGGTCATTATGCTGAATTATTCCAACAAATTACCAAACAAGGATTTTTGAAAGTTCGTGTAAACGGAGAAGTTCAAGATCTTGTTGCAGGAATGAAATTGGATCGTTATAAAACCCATGATATCGAGATTGTAGTCGACAGAATGGTGATTGAAGATAATCCTGACACTCAAAAAAGATTATCTGAAAGCATCAATACTGCGATGCATCATGGTGAAGATGTTTTGATGATTTTAGATCAAGATTCTAATGAAGTACGTTATTTCAGTAGAAATTTAATGTGTCCTTCAACAGGAATATCATATCAGAATCCAGAGCCGAATTTGTTTTCATTCAACTCTCCGAAAGGAGCTTGTCCTCATTGCAACGGATTGGGGACTGTTCACGAAATCAATGCTAAAAAGATTATTCCAAATCCAAAATTATCTATAAAAGCGGGTGGTTTTGCGCCTCTTGGCGAATATAAATCTTCTTGGATTTTCAAGCAATTGGAAACGATTGGAGAAAAATTCGGGTTTAAAATTACGGATCCGATCGAGAAAATTCCTGAAGAAGCCATGACTATGATTTTATATGGTGGAAAAGATAAATTTTCTATCAACTCTAAAGATCTTGGTGTAACGAGAGAATACAAAATTGATTTTGAAGGAATTTCTAATTTTATTAAAAATCAATATGACGAAAGCGCTACAACGAGTATAAAACGTTGGGCAAAAGATTTTATGGACGAAATTAATTGTCCTGTTTGCGATGGTTCTCGTCTTAAAAAAGAAGCTTTATTTTTTAGAGTAAATGGAAAAAACATCACAGAGTTGTGTGATATGGATATTTCAGATTTGACGGCATGGTTTTTAGATTTAGAAAATCATTTGACTGACAAACAGCTTTTAATTGCTTCTGAAGTGGTTAAAGAAATCAAAGACCGCTTGAACTTCTTGATGAATGTTGGTTTGAATTATTTGGCTTTAAGCCGAAGTTCAAAATCGCTTTCTGGTGGTGAGGCACAGCGTATTCGTTTGGCAACACAAATTGGTTCGCAGTTGGTTGGTGTTTTATATATTCTAGATGAGCCAAGTATTGGTTTACACCAAAGAGATAACGAAAAATTGATTCAGTCGTTAGAACAATTACGTGATATTGGAAACTCTGTAATTGTTGTAGAACACGACAAAGACATGATCGAAACTGCCGATTATGTAATTGACATTGGACCAAAAGCTGGAAAATACGGTGGAGAAATAATCAGTATTGGAACGCCAAAAGAAACTCTTAAATCAAATACGATTACCGCTCAATATTTGAATGGTAAAATGAAATTTGACATTCCGAAAGAGAGAAGAAAAGGAAATGGCAAATTCTTGAAGTTAACTGGAGCTACAGGAAATAACTTAAAAAATGTTTCGATTGAAATTCCATTGGGGCAGATGACTTGCGTTACGGGAGTTTCTGGAAGTGGAAAATCGACTTTGATTAATGAAACGCTGTATCCAATTCTAAATGCGTATTATTTTAATGGCGTAAAAAAACCGCAACCTTATAAAAAGATTGAAGGTTTAGAACATATTGACAAAGTAATTGATATTGACCAAAGTCCGATTGGTAGAACGCCACGTTCGAATCCGGCGACTTATACAGAGGTTTTTACCGAAATTAGAAATCTGTTTACGATGACTTCTGAAAGTATGATTCGCGGTTATAAAGCGGGACGTTTCAGTTTTAACGTAAAAGGTGGACGTTGCGAAACCTGTGAAGGTTCTGGTGTAAGAACGATCGAAATGAACTTCTTACCGGACGTTTATGTGGAATGCGAGACTTGCCAAGGAAAACGTTTCAACAGAGAAACTTTAGAAATTCGATACAAAGGAAAATCTATTTCAGATGTTTTGGATATGACGGTTGATGAAGCGGTTCCTTTCTTTGAAAATATTCCTAAGATTTACAGAAAAATCAAAACGATTCAAGATGTTGGTTTGGGTTATATTACGCTTGGACAGCAAAGCACAACACTTTCTGGTGGTGAAGCGCAACGTATTAAACTTGCTGGAGAATTGTCTAAAAAAGATACTGGAAATACGTTTTATATCTTGGACGAACCTACAACAGGATTACATTTTGAAGACATTCGTGTTTTAATGGAAGTAATCAATAAATTGGTGGATAAAGGAAATACTATTCTAGTTATCGAGCATAATATGGACGTTATCAAACTTGCGGATTACATTATCGATATTGGTCCTGAAGGCGGAAAAGGTGGCGGACAATTGGTTGCCAAAGGAACTCCTGAAGAAGTAGCGAAGAATAAAAAAAGTTATACAGCTAAGTTTTTGAAAAAAGAATTAGAGTAAAATTTTCGCTTTGTCAAGGTTTAAAACTTTGACAAAGCTTTTCATTATTTAATAGTAATTATTTTATATTTTAGCTTAAAAAAGACAAAATATGAAGCAAATTCTACTATTCATTGCAATAATATTACTTCATTTCACTACGGTTGCACAATCGCAAAAAGACAGTCTTAATAAAGTAGTTCACGAACGAATTAAGGATATTAAAGAAAGTCAATCTGACAATCCTTATTATACCAAAGAAGAAAAGAGAGAGGTATATACTAAAGAAGTTAATACATTTCAAGCTTTGGCTCAACCAAGTGAGGATAGTGATCTAGCCAATTATTTCAAGATATATCTGGAGAAAAAACTTTTACAAAAAATTGATTTTTCGACTATTAAATGGTCTTCTTTTTATAAACATTCCTCAAACAACGCGTATAGTTTTACTATTCGTATGACCTTTGAAATAAGTAAAACAAACAAAGTAACTAATTGCCGTATCAATACAGGAAACAAAGAAAGAGACAAAAAAATAATTGAAATTTTTAAAAAATATCCTTTAGAAAAATTAGGACTAAAAGAAAGTGATAAACTTGGAAAAATCAGTGTGCAGTTGTTTGCTAAAGAGGGCAAAAACGTAATCATAAAAGCCAGCAAATTTGCTGTAGTAGATACGCCTGCTACTATAGAAGGTTGCGAAAATGCCGAACTGTATTGGCAAATAAACAAATGTCTTTACGACAAATTATATGAACATATACTTAAAAACCTTTCGCTAAAAACTCTTAACAACCAAGAGTTACGAGGTGAAGTTATTTTTAATCCGCGTTTTACAATTAATGAGGAAGGAAAAATAGTTCACGTAAATTCTATAGCTCCAAATGAAACTATAAAAAATGAAATTGATCGCGTAATTCAATCGTTTGATCAAGTAGTGATTCCTGGAAAAAGGAACGGAAAACCTCAGAATACCTATTGCGAGACCTTTCGATCCCTGACAATTGAAAATATAAAATAGTTTTCTAAGTATATTTTTAAATTTTAATCAACTGATAATGAATCGAAAATCTCAATTTGATTATTATCGCAAGATTACTTTTGGATTATAATTTGTGTTTTCTGTAACAATTCTAGAAAAAAGCGTTAATTTAGTGTCCGCTTTTTTTGAAATATTCAAAGTTTTGAAGAAAGATCTTTCAATTAAAACAATTGTTTATTTGAAACCAATTGCCCTAGCCCTGATGGGAGCGGCATCCTTTTGTGGATGGTCCCGATAGCTATCGGGAATCAAAAGATACAGCGGACAGCAGGAATCAGCTCCTCCTTCCGCAAATTTAAATGACATTTAAGAATAACAAAATAATAAATTAAAATACCTAAAATGAGATTAGAAGATTTTGATAATGATGAAGATAAAGTAATTCAGGATCGTTTAAAACAAAAAACGTGGAATGAAGTTAAAACCAATGACAGCTGGGCAATTTTTAAAATTATGTCTGAGTTTGTAAATGGTTATGAAAGTATGGGACGTATTGGTCCGTGCGTTTCGATTTTTGGATCTGCGAGAACAAAACCAGATGATAAGTACTATTTATTGGCTGAAAAAATCGCTTACAAAATTAGTAAAGCGGGTTACGGTGTGATTACAGGAGGTGGTCCCGGAATTATGGAGGCTGGAAATAAAGGTGCGCATTTAGGTGGCGGAACTTCGGTTGGTTTGAATATTGAGCTTCCGTTTGAGCAGCATTTCAACCCGTATATTGATCACGATAAAAACTTGAATTTCGATTATTTCTTTGTGAGAAAAGTAATGTTCGTAAAGTACTCACAAGGTTTTGTGGTTATGCCAGGAGGTTTTGGAACTTTAGACGAAATGTTTGAAGCGATTACTTTGATTCAGACTAAGAAAATTGGAAAATTCCCAATTATTTTGGTTGGAGTTGAATTCTGGTCTGGATTAATCGAATGGGTTAAAACTGTTTTGGTTGAAAAAATGCATACAGTAAGTCCAGAAGATTTGAACTTGTTTAAAATCGTAGATACAGAAGACGAAGTTGTAGATGTTTTGGATAAATTCTATAAAAAGTACGATTTAAGTCCGAATTTCTAAATTTAATTATCACAGGCGAGATTGAATTTCGCTAAGAACTTCATACTATTTATCGTTAAATTACGTAAAGTATCGTAAAAATTGAAAGCTGTTTTTTTAAACAGCTTTTTTTATACTATTTTTACAAAAATCCGAAATCGTAATATGTACGTAACTTAAGTATATCTGATAATTTTTTAAGCCATTATTTGAAAGCACTTTATAAAATTATTTGCCTCTTTTTAGCTTTATCTTTTTCGATAAAACTAAGCGCACAACATCTCTCGAAGATGGAAGTGGCGGTAAATCTTGAGCTTAAAACACTAAATATTAAACAGGATATTACGTATCATAATGCCACTAATGACACTTTGGCTACGATTGTTTTGAATGATTGGAACAATGCTTTTGCAGACAAAAACACGCCACTGGCCAAACGTTTTTCTGATGAATTTTACAGAGGCTTCCATTTGGCAAAAGCTGCAGATAGAGGAAAAACTACCATCATAAACTTAACAGAAACCAATTTTTCGGCTCTTGAATGGGAAAGAAGTGATCTGGATCCCGATTATATTATCGTTAAATTGAATCGTAAACTTCTTCCGAACGAAAAAATCGATTTACATCTTAACTACATTGTAAAAATTCCAAACGACAAATTCACTCATTTTGGCTTTACTCAAAATGGCGGTATGGCGTTAAAGAACTGGTTTTTAACTCCTGCCCGTTTTGAAAATGGTCTTTTTGTAAAATATAACAATTTCAATCTAGATGATATTGCCAATGCCGTGAGCGATTACGAAGTTGAAATTAAAATTCCAAATCAATATTCTATTGCTACCGATTTAAATTCGGTTTCAACAGATGTCACTAATCAGAACTACAGCATTTACTCTTTTTCAGGAAGAAACAGAACCGATTTTAGTCTTTACATCGAAAAAGAAAATAGTTTTAGAACCTATGATAATGGCTCTTTGCAGGTTTTAACGAATTTGAAAAATAAAAAAATAGACGAAATTCAGAAAGCCATTATTATTAATCGTGTGGTTTCTTATGCCGAGAAATTTATTGGCCAATATCCGCATGAAAAAATAACTATTTCTCAGGCAGATTATGATCGAAATCCTTTTTATGGTTTAAATCAGTTGCCTTCATTTATTAGTCCGTTTCAGGATGATTTTATGTTTGAGATTCAATTTTTAAAGACTTTTTTAAACAATTATCTTAAAAACAGCCTTCGTTTGGACCCTAGAAAAGATAATTGGGTTTATGATGCAATCCAGATTTATACCATGATGAAGTATATGGAAGAGCATCATCAGAACGAAAAAATGCTAGGGAAACTTTCAGACATGAAACTCTTTAAAAGTTACAATATCACCAATTTGACTTTTAATGAGCAATACAGCTATTACTATATGCTAATGGCTCGTAAAAATTTGGATCAGCCATTGGGAGATCCGAAAAACACGCTAATCAAATTTAACGAACAAATTGCCAGTAAATACCGTGCTGGTTTAAGTTTGAGTTATTTAGACGATTATCTGAATCATGATATTGTTCCAAATAGTGTAAAAGAATTTTACAATCTAAATCAATTTGGGCAATCGAATCGTTATGATTTTGAAAAAATCTTAACCCAAAAAAGTCCAAAAAACATCGATTGGTTCTTTAAGACTATTATCGATTCGAGAGATATTATTGATTACAAGTTTTCTCATGTTTCAAGAACAGCAGACAGCATTACGTTTTCTGTTAAAAACAAAACTGGAATCTACGCCCCTATTCCGATTTACGGCATTAAAAAGAAAGAAGTTGTATTTAAAGAATGGATTGAACCTAAAACTAAAGATTCTGTTTATGAATTCAGTCGTAAAAATGCAGACAAAATTGTCATTAATTATGATAATGAAGTTCCAGAATACAATCAGAGAAACAATTGGAGATCTTTAAAACATGTTGCGCTGAATCGTCCGTTAAAATTTAATTTTGCTAAAGATTTAGAAGATCCAGACTATAACCAAATTTTATACATTCCGACATTAAACTACAATTATTATGATGGTTTTACACCTGGAATTCGTTTTAATAATAAAACCATCCTAGACAAACCTTTTAATTTTGACATTAATCCGGCCTATTCTATAAAAGCAGGAACACTTTCTGGATCGTCAGCCTTTTCATGGAATCAATATTATAGAAACAGCACTTTGTTCAATGTTCGTTATTCTATCAGTCAGAACTATTTTCATTATGCTCCAGATGCAACTTATTTGAGACTAAATCCGATGGTTGTGTTTCGCATTCGCGAAAAAGATTTCAGAGACAATAGGAAACAAGCTTTTTTATTCCGTCAAGTAATCGTAAATCGTGAAGCGAGCGAATATATAACTGATAATTCAACGCCTAATTATTCTATTTTTAATGCTCGTTATTCTAACACAAAGACAGAGTTAATTGATCATTTTAATTTCATGACCGATTTGCAGTTTTCTAGCGGTTTCGGAAAAGTTGCTGGAGAAGTAGAATACAGAAGGTTATTTGAAAACAACAAAAAATTAAATTTAAGATTGTACGCTGGAACTTTCTTGTACAATACAACAAACTCAGATTATTTCAGTTTTGGTTTAGACCGTCCGACAGATTATTTATTTGATTATAATCTATTTGGAAGATCTGAAAGCACAGGCTTTTTTAGCCAACAATATGTTATCGCAGAAGGAGGTTTTAAATCGCAATTACAACCTGCATTTGCTAATCAATGGATGACGACTTTAAATGCAAGTTACGCAATTTGGAACTGGGTAGAACTTTATGGAGACATTGGTTTCTTAAAAAACAAACATCAAAGTGAGTTCTTTGCTTACGATTCAGGAGTACGTTTAAACTTGGTTCCTGACTACTTTGAACTCTATTTTCCTGTTTATTCGAATAATGGATGGGAAATATCACAACCTAAATACAATGAAAAAATTAGATTTATAATCACTTTTTCACCAAAAACATTAGTTACTCTTTTCACCCGAAAATGGTTTTAATCAAATAAATTTTAAACAAAAACTTGCGAAATTATCAATAAAATTAAATTTTACATAAAAATAAAATAAATAAAATACGTAGTTTACGATTTTGAATACAAATAATTAAATTATATTTAGTTCAAAGAATTATGATTATTGATTGTTTTTAAGTAATTTCGCGACATAATAACATGACCCTACAAGATTATGATAAAAGAAAAAAACAATACTACACTGACATTTGAAGATTTCAAAACTGAGGTATTGAATGACTATAGGATAGCTGTTACAAGCCGTGAATGTAGTCTTTTAGGTCGAAAAGAAGTATTAACAGGAAAGGCTAAATTTGGAATTTTTGGCGACGGAAAAGAAGTTCCGCAGCTGGCAATGGCCAAAGCTTTTAAAAACGGAGACTTCCGTTCTGGATACTATCGCGATCAAACTTTTATGATGGCTATCGGCGAATTGAATGCCAGACAATTTTTTGCCGGTTTATATGGTCATACTGATTTAGCTTTTGATCCGATGTCTGCGGGAAGGCAAATGGGCGGACACTTTGTAACGCACAGCTTAAACGAAGACGGTTCTTGGAAAGACTTAACCAAACAAAAAAACTCAAGCTCAGATATATCTCCAACTGCAGGTCAAATGCCAAGATTACTTGGTTTGGCTCAGGCTTCAAAAATTTACAGAGAGGTTGACGGAATTACAATTAAAGATAAATTTTCTGTTAACGGAAATGAAGTAGCTTGGGGAACTATCGGTAACGCTAGTACTTCTGAAGGTTTATTTTTTGAAACTATAAATGCTGCAGGAGTTCTTCAAGTTCCTATGGTAATGAGTGTTTGGGATGATGAATACGGAATTTCTGTTCACGCTAAACACCAGACTACAAAAGAAAATATCTCTGAGATTTTAAAAGGATATCAGCGTGATGAAGATTCTAAAGGTTATGAAATCTTTAGAGTAAAAGGCTGGGATTATGCGGAATTGGTTTCGACTTACGAAAGAGCTGGAGCAATTGCACGCGAAGAACATATACCTGTTTTAATTCACGTAAACGAATTAACACAGCCTCAAGGTCACTCTACTTCTGGTTCTCACGAACGTTACAAAAGCGCAGAGAGACTGGCTTGGGAAAGAGATTTTGACTGTATTCGTCAAATGCGTCTTTGGATGATTGCAATTAATATTGCTTCTCCAGAGGAATTGGCAGAACTTGATTTCGAATTAAAGAAAGAAGTTCTAGAAGCTAAAAAAGACGCTTGGAATGCTTTTATTAATCCAATTATTGAAGACCAGAAAAATCTTCTAGCTTTATTGGAGCAAATTGCTGAAGCAAGCATCAATCATAAAGATAGAATCAAAAAATTAATTTCTGAATTAGCCGCTATTAAAGCGCCTTTAAAAAAGGAATTATTGGTTTATGCTAGAAAGATTCTTCGTTTTATCGAAGTTCCAAACAGCAAGCTTATTTTATCAAATTGGATTACACAATTCTTGAGCGAAACTCAAGAAAAATTCAGCAGCAATCAGCATTCTGAGTCTGCACAAAATATATTTTCAGTAGAAAAAGTTCTTCCTAAATATGCAGAAAATGCAAAACCAGATTTGGATGGAAGAATGATTTTACGTGATAATTTCGATGCCTTATTTGCGAAATATCCTGAAACTTTAATTTTCGGTGAAGATGTCGGAAACATCGGAGACGTAAATCAAGGTTTAGAAGGGATGCAGGAAAAATACGGAGAACTTCGTGTTGCCGATGTCGGAATTCGTGAAGCGACTATTATTGGTCAAGGAATCGGAATGGCTTTGAGAGGCTTACGTCCGATTGCTGAAATTCAGTATTTAGATTATTTATTGTACGCTATTCAGATCATGAGTGATGATTTAGCTACTTTACAATATAGAACGGTTGGGAAACAAAAAGCGCCGTTAATCATTAGAACTCGTGGACACCGTTTAGAAGGAATTTGGCATTCTGGTTCTCCAATGGGAATGATTATCAATGCGATTCGTGGAATTCACGTTCTGGTTCCAAGAGATATGACACAAGCGGCTGGTTTTTACAACACTTTGTTAGAATGTGACGAACCTGCTTTGGTTATCGAATGTTTAAATGGTTACCGCTTAAAAGAAAAAACACCACTAAACTTTGGTGAATTTAAAACTCCAATTGGAGTGGTTGAAACTTTAAGAGAAGGTTCTGATATTACTTTAGTTTCTTACGGATCAACTTTAAGATTGGTGATGCAAGCTGCTAATGAATTAGCAGAAAAGGGAATTGAATGTGAAGTTATTGATATTCAATCTTTACTTCCGTTTGATGTTAGCAAAGACATTGTAAAAAGTATCGCTAAAACAAACCGTCTTTTAGTAATTGATGAAGACGTTCCTGGTGGAGCTTCAGCATTCATTTTACAGCAAGTTTTAGAAGAGCAAGACGCTTACAAATATTTAGACAGCAAACCACAGACTTTAGCAGCAAAAGCACACAGACCTGCTTACGGAACTGATGGTGATTACTTCTCTAAACCTTCTGCAGAAGATATCTACGAGAAAATTTACGACATGATGCATGAAGTGAATCCTTCTAAATATCCTGCTTTATATACAAGATTTTAGTTCCGAAGCCTCGGAATAGATAATAAAAAAAGCTCCAAAATTTGGAGCTTTTTTATTTTTTTACATAAAGCTTGTCATTGCGAGGAACGAAGCAACCGCACTAGCAATCATCGATTCAGTAAATGAGATTGCTTCGTTCCTCGCAATGACTAAAAACTAAAGATCTTTCAGTATAGTTCTAGCTCTTTCCAAATCTTCAACCGTATCAATTCCGATTCCGACGTGAGTGGTTTCAACCATTTTGATTCGTTTTCCGAATTCTAAGTAACGTAATTGCTCTAACTTCTCAGAAGCCTCTAAAGATTTCATTGGAAGACTGTAGAAGTCTAATAATGCTTGTTTTCTGAAAGCATAAATTCCGATGTGTTGAAAATACCTCACTCCAACATTTTTTTCTCTTGGATACGGAATTACAGAACGAGAAAAATACAATGCAAACTGCGATTGATCTACCACAACTTTCACATTATTCGGGTTGTTAATTTCTTCTTCATCTGTGATTTCTCTCATTAGCGAAGCCAAATCAATCTTTTTATCTGCATCGTTTTTAAAAACTGATAAAACCTGTTCCAAAGGTCCAGCTTCTGTAAAAGGTTCGTCACCTTGCACATTTACCACAATATCAACATCAAGATCAGCGACTGCTTCTGCAATTCTATCACTTCCAGATTCGTGTTCTTTGATGCTCATAATTGCTTTTCCTCCGTTAGAAACAATTTCATCAAAAATTAAATCCGAATCAGTAACTACAAAAACATCATCGAACAATTTTGTCGAAACTGCTGCTTCGTACGTTCTAAGAATTATTGTTTTTCCTCCTAAATCCTGCATTAGTTTTGCTGGAAAACGTGTTGAAGCGTATCGCGCTGGAATTACTGCTATTATTTTCATTTAAACTTTTATGTTTTTTAATTTTTATTTCCTGATTGATAGTTTCTATTTTTTTAAAACTATTCCTCAAAACTTTCATCTTTAAACCCTATCAAATATAACTTATTTTTAGCACGTGTCATCGCGGTATAAAGCCATCTAATATAATCTGTATCAATGCCGTTTGGTAGAAATGGCTGTTCGATAAAAACAGTATTCCACTGCCCTCCTTGCGATTTATGACAGGTTATTGCGTAAGAGAATTTCACCTGTAATCCGTTGAAATATTCGTTTTCTTTTACCTTCTGAAATCTTTTGTATTTAGTCGATTCATCTTCATAATCTTTCATCACTTCCTCATACAAACGATTTGATTCTTCATACGTTAAAGAAGGCGATTCGCTTGTTAAAGTATCTAGAATCAAAACCGTTTCAAAAGGCTTTTGTTCCGGATAATCGACCATTCTTATTTTTACTTTCGCAAACTTAAATCCGTACAGTTCTTTGATTCCGAAAAGTTCTAAAACTTCGATAATATCTCCGTTGGCAATAAATCCAGCTTCGTCGGTTTCTTTCAGCCAGAAATAATTGTTTTTCACAACCATTAAAAAATCACCAACAGAAAGTTCGCTTTCTTTAAATAAAATTCGACTTCTAATTTGTTCATTGTATTGATTGGCACGTTTATTCGAACGAACAATAAAAGCAGTATCTTCAATACTATAATTGCTGTACGCCGTATTAATGGCATCTTGAATATCGTAACCATCAGTCAGTCGAACGATATCTTTAAACTTCTTTACGTTAAATCTAAATTCAGTTATAAAGCTCTCTTTCAACAGTTCACGCAATTCTGTGGCATTGTATAAAATCCCTGAACTTTCTTCCTGACGCATTACTTCGTCCAATTCGATATGTTCGATTTCTTTGTCGTAATGAATTCCCAAAGTCTGAATATCAAGTGCGGGACTAATATCTAAATTTACGGGAGGCAACTGTGCTGTATCTCCCAAAAGAATCATTTTGCAATTATTTCCAGAATATACATAATTGATCAAATCATCTAAAAGTGAACCGCTGTCTAAAGTACTGTCTGAAATCATCGAAGCCTCATCGACAATAAAAATGGTGTTTTTATGTTTATTAACTTGCTTCGTAAAAGCCACTCCGCCGCCAGAAGATTTCTTTGGAAAATAGATTTTTTTATGAATTGTAAATGCTGGATTATTTGAATAATTGGCAATTACTTTTGCCGCACGTCCTGTTGGAGCCAGCAGAACATATTTCTTATTGATATCGCCAAGATTATTTACAATGGTAGAAATAACGGTAGTTTTTCCCGTTCCGGCATATCCTTTCAAAACAAAAATCGTATCATTTTGAGGTTCGGTTAGGAAGATTGCTATTTTTTGAAAAAAAATATCCTGTTTGTAAGTTGGAGCAAAAGGAAATCGTTTTTGTAAAGTACCGTAAAACTGTGCAGAATTCATAAAGTAATATTGAAAGACAAAGTTCGGCTTTTTTAATTTTAAATTCCAAAAATCAAATTCCAAATTCCAAACTTTAAATTCGAAGTTTAAAAACACTTAAAGGACAAAATCATAAAATACCGTAACTAATTATATTTCAATAAAATAAACTTTTTCTTAACGTTGTTTTAAACTTAGAATGAAATTGTTTTTTGAAATTGCAATTATAATTGTTCCTTTTTAATTTGTAAGTTTGTGGTCGCTTAAATTCTTTCTTGATTTAAAACAGGTAACGAATTGTAAATCAACTATGTCATTACAAAATACTAACATTACTTCAAAAAATTACAGAAAACTTTCTATTCAGGTTTCACTGACTGGATTTTCATATTGCTGTTTTGATACTTTAAACAATATCATCACATCTTTTAAAGAAATAAAGTTTGATACTTCTAGCAAAACATCTCGAATTGAAGATTTATTCAACGATGCTTTCAAAAATAATCCTGAATTAAAAAACACTTACGATGAAGTAATGGTTATTCACAACAATAACCTTTCGACTTTTGTTCCGACTGCTTTGTTTGATGAAAATTACTTAGGAAGTTATCTGCAATACACTACAAAAGTCTTTGAAACAGACCATTTTACTTTTGATCAAATTCCTAATTATCAGATGAATTCGGTTTATATTCCGTTTGTGAATATCAACAATTTCCTAATCGATAATGTAGGTTCTTTTGATTACAAACATGCTAACAGCATTTTGGTTGAAAAACTTTTGGACAGTTCAAGAAACAATGACGACAAGAAAATGATCGTCAATTTTAATCCAGGAAATTTCGAAATTATTGTAGTGCAAAATCAAAAACTTTTACTGTTTAATTCATTCGAATACAATACACCAGAAGATTTTATCTACTATATTTTATTTACAGCAGAGCAAATGAGCATGAATCCTGAAAGTTTCAAATTAGAATTATTAGGAACAATTTCAGAAAATGATCCGTTTTATGCTATCGCTTACAAATACGTGCGCCATATTTCTTTCTTAGACGTTTCTAAACTGCAAGAAAGAAACAGCTTTACAGCATCTCAAAATCAAAAACATTATATCTTATTTCAATCATGAGAATCATTTCAGGAAAATACAAAGGACGCAGAATTTTTCCGCCAAAAAATCTACCTGTAAGACCAACGACTGATATGAGTAAAGAAGCATTATTTAATGTTTTGAATAATCATTTTAGTTTTGACAGTTTAAAGGTTTTAGATCTTTTCTCGGGAACTGGTAATATCAGTTATGAATTCGCTTCACGCGGAAGCGCTCCAATTACCTCTGTAGATGGCGATTTCGGATGCGTAAAATTCATCAAACAAGTTTCATCAGAATATGATTTTGATATTGCGGCAACTAAAAGCGACGTTTTTAAATTCTTAGAAAATTCTAAAACGACTTACGATATTATCTTCGCAGATCCTCCTTACGGATTGGATCAAGCTACTTTTGAGAAAATTGTTTTAACGGTTTTTGAAAGAGATTTATTGGAAGATGACGGAATGATGATTATTGAGCATTCAAAATATACTAAATTGGATCATATGAGTAATTTTTCGTTTCAGAAAAGTTATGGCGGTTCTTATTTTAGTTTCTTCGAACTAAATTCTACTGACGACGATGAAGAGTTGCCTCATGATGACATTTCTAAAAAAGAAACTGAAGAAGACGAAGGATAACAATCTTTCTAAAACATAAAAAAATCCCTTGACTCACAAGGGATTTTTTATTTTATCTTATTCTGTTTTCACTTTCATTTACGCTCTTTTGTTTGAATTCAGAATCTTTCACTTTCCCGAAAGAATAGCGAACGGCAATAGAAATTTCGTTAGCATCAACCAAATATCGTGCTCTTGAATTAATAGTATTGATTGTAAATCTTTCAGTATAAATTGTATTTTTAAAAATGTCATTGTAATTCAAAGTACAATTCCAATTTTTGCTAATTTTTTTTGCCAAAGAAAGATCAAAAATCAGCATTGCACCGCGTTCAAAAACACCTTCTTTTTGCTTCGTCGATCCCCAAAAAGAAAGCACAAATGTGAAATCTTTTGGAAGGTTAAAAGTATTGTTTGAATAATAATACAAATACGTTTTGGAAGAATTGAACAAAGCCGAATCATCTTCAACCTTATTGGTTGCAAAAATTAAAGAATTGGTGTTTTCCCAAAATTTATATTTAAATGGCAATGTAAACTCAATATTATAACCTGATTCTTTTTTAAAGTTTTTTGATGTAAAAGTCATCACATTTGTCCCTTTGTCAAATATAAATTCCTGATAAATCGGATTTTTATTCTCATAAAAAGTCAGCTTTACAGATTTGTCCTGATATTCAAAAGTCGTCGAAAGCACATCCATAAACGTTGGTCCTAAATTGATATTATTTCCATAAATAAAATACGGATTTATGTAGGTCGCAATCATACTTAATGAAGAATAATTAGGTCTGGAAATGCTTTTAGAATAATCAACATTTATACTTTTTGTACTGTCAAGCGAAAATGAAAATTGCGCTTTCGGAAAAAGATTCGTGTAATTTTTATCTACCAAATTATCGCTTTCATTACTATACTTTCCGCTTACATTGGTATTTTCAACTCTTAATCCAACTGAAAAATTGACTTTTTTAATTTTTCCCGAAAACTGAGAATATGCTGCAGTGTTTGCTTCTTTAAAATAATATTCAAAAGTTATATTTTGATTTTCTTCATAGTCAAAAACATCATAATTCGATTTGGATTTCGCTGCCGAATAAAGTGCGCCGTACTCCCAATTTAAGTCGTTTTTAAACTTTTTTTCTAAATCTATTCTTCCAGAAAAAACATCAACATTAAACTTCTGATCGCGATTCTGAGACAATTCAAAATCTGTTTCATTAAAATTATTTTGCACCAAACTCAACAAATGCTGATTGTAATTGGAACCCTGAAAGCCTATAAAAAGCTTGGTGTCAATAGCTTTAATTTTCTTAGAATAATTGATAAATGAATTAATGAAATTCTTTGAACTTGAATTTTCACTAAACGTAAAAACATTATTTATTTCATTCTGATTTTGGTTAAAAGTAAACGTATTGATATCAAAAGTATCGTTTCGCATTTTACCATTTATATTAAGCGACAAATAATCGTCTTCATTAATTTTATAAAATAAACTTGCACCAAAAATATAATCCTTAACTTTTGAAACTGCCGTAACATCATAATCTGAAACAATATTTGCCTGAGGAATTTTATATTCTATACTATGATTTTCCCATGGATTTCGTCGATTGTAATTGAAATTGGCTTTCCATTCTAATTTGTCTTTTTTGAAACTAGAATTAAAACCTAAATAATTATTGTAGTTCTTTTTGAAAGAAGCAACTTCAGAAATTTCAGTTTTAAAACTGTCTTTTTTACTCCATTTTCTTGTAATTAAAATCACAGCGCGGCCTTCTGCTTCGTATTTAGAAGACGGATTTTTAATGATTTCTATTGTTTTGATATCAGCAACAGATAAAGCATTTAAATCGTTTATGGATCCTTTTTGACCGTCAATATAAATCAGCGGATTTCCTTTTCCAACAACCGAAATACTTTCTCGATCGCTACTTATTTGAACCGTTGGAAGTTTTGAAAGCAGATCGATCGCGTTTGGAATGGTACTGTAAACCGAATTGGCAACGTCAACTTTTATGTTCCCGTTTGAGTTGGTAATCGTTTTTTTCTCCTGATTGATTACAACTTCATTTAATTCATTTGAAATTGAATCTTTTGGAGGTTCATTTTGAGCATTCGCAAAAAATGAAAGGCAAAAAAGTAAAATGGCAATAAGCAGTTTTAATGGCAGATAATTCATTTAAAAATTAAAATTGGTTAGCATTGCTGCAAAAATGCTTTGAAAACCCAGTTCTGAAAGTTAATCGTAGGTTAATGCAAGGTTAATCTGCTATTTGTTTCCTAAAAGCTGTATTTTTGAAACAGCATTTCAAACCAATATGAAACAAAGAATCAATTTATTAATCGCATTTTCTGTCGTAGCCCTAATTGTACTTATGACGGTGCAATGCTATTTGGTAAAGACCGCTTACGAATATAAAGTGGCGCAGTTTCATACGCAGATTAAAAACGAAATTGGCGCCATTACCAATAATTACAGCGACATTGATTCGGCTTTGGTTTCTAAAAAAGAAATGCTTTACAAAAGCCTTTCAGAAAAATACATGAAAGGAAAAAAGAGCAAATTGGATATTAAAAATGGGGTTTTGAAAACAGAATTTCAGAGCGCGATTACGCAGAAAATCCAAAGAAAATTTGAAAGAGATTTGCCCGATTTTAAAATCGATTTTGCCATTGTTCTAAATAAATTTATTCTTTACAACGAACAAGAAACAGATACCATTTTCTCTGAAAAGCCTTTTATCCAAAACAAATTATACGGAAATCTGGCTTCATTAAATCATGCTTTTTTGGTACGAAGTTATGTCGGAACCACAAACGGAACTTTTGAAAATGAGGAATATAAATTATTGACCGAAGATTCGATGTACGTTTCTGTTATCGATTGGGAAATGATTATTCTAAGACGAATGACTTTTATTCTGATTCTTTCCTTTTTCTCGATTGCAACCTTAATCAGCCTTTTTGTAATTGCGATTAAAGCTTTAATAAAACAGAAAAAAGTAAGCGACGTTAAAACTGATTTCATCAACAATATTACGCACGAACTAAAAACGCCTTTGGCAACTTTAGGAATTTCAACAAAGATTTTAGCGCAGAAAAACATTCGTGACAACGATGAAAATTTCAATTCGATTGTAAACACTATTTCACGCCAAAATAATCGTCTTCAGAATTTGATTGATTAAGTTATGGCAAATTCATTGGCTGAAAACGAAATTGAATTGCAAAAAGAAAAAATAGAAGCCGAAGATTTTCTGCTTTCTATTGTGAATGATTTTAAAATTACATTCCCAAAAATCACTCTTAAAACCGATTTTCATACAGAAAAAACTATTTTGGTTTTAGATAGATTTCATTTGACAACTGCTTTCTTAAATGTTTTGGAAAATGCTGCAAAATATGGTTCAAACACGATTACAGTAAAAACAAAAATTGTCGAAAAACAATTCTCAATCAGTTTTGAAGATGACGGAATTGGTATTGCCAAAAACAAACAAGCCTTTCTTTTTGAGAAGTTTTATCGTGTCGAGCAAGGAAACCTACACAATACAAAAGGTTTAGGTTTAGGATTGTATTATGTTGACCAAATCGTAAAAGCGCATCAGGGTTCTGTAAACGTGATTAGCGATTTAGGAAAAGGAACTCAGTTTACTATTTTATTAAAAGTTTAATTCCCTTATTTTGAAAAGATTACTTTTAGCCGAAGACGATTTTGACTTTGCGGCAATTTTAAAACAATATCTAGAATTGCATCAATTTGAAGTAATCTGGGCAGAAAACGGCGAAATAGCTTTGGACTATTTTAAAAACCAAACTTTTGACATTTGTATTTTTGATGTAATGATGCCAAAAATGGACGGATTTTCATTGGCTGAAAAAATTATTAATATCAATCCTGAAATTCCATTTATTTTTTTAACGGCGAGAAAGCTGAAAGAAGATAAAATTATTGGCTTAAAATTGGGCGCAGACGACTATATCGCAAAACCTTTTGAAGTTGACGAATTGGTGCTGCGTTTACAAAATATCCTAAAAAGAATTGAACAAAAGAGAAGTCTTGAAGGAAATAACATAATCGAAATTGGTTCGTATATTTTTGATAACGAACGTTTAACGCTTAACAATAAAAACCACGTTCAGCAGCTTACAGAAATGGAAGCTTCTCTTATCGAATATTTATATCTCAATCATAATCAGCTATTAAAAAGAGACCAAATTTTAATGTCGGTTTGGAAAAAAGACGATTATTTCTCCGGAAGAAGTATGGATGTTTTTATCAGCAGACTTAGAAAATATTTCAACTCAGATCCGAAAATAAAAATAGAAAGTGTTCGAAATATTGGCTTAGAATTTAAAATAGAAAAACCTTGACGAATCAAGGTTTTTTTATTTTAAATTGAGAATCATTTTCCAATCACCCAACCTAAAGTAAAGTTTCCAACAGGCACAAATTCTGTATCATATTTATCGAAGTTTACTCCTGGACCAATATTAAATTCTAAATTAAATCTCCCTTTATAAGTTCGCTGCAAACCCCATAAAGCACCTAAAGTAAAAGATGGGACAGCTTCTCTATAATCATCATTTGTAGAGATTGATTCAAAATTATAGATTGCATTTAAAGCCAAAAAATTTCCAGAATTTCTGGCTGTTCTTTTTCCCTTCGTTGCTCTCTTTTCTAAATTGTAATAGTGGCGGAACTGCTCATTTATATTAGGGAAAATGGTAAAATTAGAGTTATTGGAATTTGTCGAAAAACCAAAACCTAAACTAGCTTCAGAATATAATGTGTTCTTAGCATCAAAACCATGTTCATAAACAAAACCTGGAAGTAGCATATTAATTTTAAATTGATTACGTACAACAGAAACCGGAGCTTCTTCTTGTGCTTGAATTGTAGTAAATGAAATAATAAATAAGAGCAATAAAAAGTAGTTTTTCTTCATTGTTTTTCAATTGGTTAGTTGGAGCAAAAATAGTATTTAAATGACACGAACCACTTAAGGACAAATTTATTTTCTTACAAATTCTACTCTTAAAATCATGTAATTTTCATAAACAATTGTATAACAGCAATTAAGATTTATGATTTTAAATTTGTTAGAGAACTTTTAAATCTAACAATCATGAACCTAAAAAGATTTTTCGGTGGGTTGCTTACAATCCTCGGAATTATAGGACTTATTTATACAGCCGTTATTTTTGCCAATACATCTGGAGGAACTAGAGATATAAAATCGCTTATTATTTACGGAATATTAGGAATTGTCTTTTTTATGTCGGGCATTGGCCTAGTAAAAACTACAAAAGACGAAAGCTAAAGCACTTGCCACAAAGGCACTAAGTCGCAAAGGCATTTTAACTTATTTGTGTCAAAGCAAAATTTAAAAAAACTTTGCGACTTAGCGTCTTTGCGGCAAAATCACTCCACGACTGGATCAAGATTCAACTCAGTAAAATCTCTTTCTGTTTTCGAAATTATAATTGTTGCAACTGTGTTTCCTATTAAATTGGTGATCGCTCTGGCTTCACTCATAAATTTATCTACGCCCAATAAAAAAGCTAAACCTTCAACTGGAATTTTATGCAAAGCGGTTAAAGTCGATGCTAAAACAATAAATCCGCTTCCTGTTACGCCAGCTGCGCCTTTCGAAGTAATCATCAAAATTCCGATAACGGTCATGATCTCGAAGAAAGTCAAATGCACATCGTACAATTGCGCGATAAACAGCACAGACATAGAAAGATAAATTGAAGTTCCATCCAAATTAAAAGAATAACCCGTCGGAATCACCAATCCCACAACCGATTTACTGCACCCCATTCTTTCCAATTTGACCATAATACTTGGCAAAGCAGCTTCCGATGAAGAAGTTCCTAGAACCAATAAAAGTTCTTCTTTAATGTATTTTAAAATCGAAAGAATACTTATTTTATAATATCTCAAAATGCTTCCTAAAATAAAAAAGACAAAAAGCGCCATAGTCAAATAAACGCAAAGCATCAGTTTTCCTAGCGGAATCAAAGTTGCTAAACCGAATTTACCTATTGTGTACGCCATTCCGCCAAAAGCACCAATTGGAGCAAGATACATTACATATTTTAAACCAAAGAAAACTACTTTTGAAAATCTCTCCAGAACCAAAATAGTCTGCTCTCTTTTCTGATAAAAATTCAATGCAATTCCGCAAATAATTGCTGCCAATAAAACCTGAAGCGTAAAATTGGATAAGAAAAACTGCAACCAAGAAAAATCCTTTGCTGCACCATTTGTATATTGGCTTGCATCACCAAAAGTCAAACCCGATTTATCAATTTTTCCAGGTTTAAATATATAAGCGACAGTCACACCAATTGCCAATGCAACAGTCGAAACCACTTCAAAATAAGTTAAAGCTTTTACGCCAATACGTCCTACTTTCTTTAGATTTCCCATTCCAGAAATCCCTAAAACGATTGTCAGGAAAATAATCGGACCTATAAAAAGAGAAATAAGTTGAATAAATTTCTTTCCAAGAAACTCCATTTTCACACCATTTTCGGGAGAAAAATGTCCGAGCAAAACGCCCGCAATAATGGCTATTAAAACCCAAAAAGTAAGATTGGTTACAACAGTTCTAAAAAGACTCTTTTTAGGTTTTGAAGAAGAATTAGGAGTGGTAATATTCATGAAATGGTTAGTTAGTTTCACAAATATATAAAAAATGCAGACCTGTAAGCCGGATTCTGTTCTTGTCTTATTTTGCAACAAAACAATACCTTATCATTTATCTAGATCCAGCATTGCTACTGGACTCAATCTACCTACCCTTCGGCAACGAACGAGAAGCCCTTAAATGCCGATATACTTGGTATTTCACCGCATAGAGTTTACCTGGTTTCACTACAGCATTACCTGTACATACTTTCTGCTGCACTTGTCCTAACTCCGATAAATCGGAGCCGACGGGCGTTACCCGCTATGCTTCTCTATGGTGTCCGGACTTTCCTCCCTCCGCCGAGGCGGACGACGATAAGGCGGTCTGCGCTGCAAAAGTAGCGATTTAAGAACTAACAATAATGATTTTAAATTTCCGATTTTATGAATTTTATCATAACTTTTTAATTCTAAAATAGTTATCTTTAGAAATCTATAATTTAAATTCAGTTTAACATGAAAAGAATGTATCATTACGCAACTGTTTCAAAGGCTTTAGATCAATTGAATGAAAAAGGATTTACGTGCGATTTTAATCGAAATTCAGACGCGATTAAAAAGAATCCTGAGAAATTTGAAATTGTTCATGTGTATCGATACGAGGGTAATTCAGACCCAGCGGATGAGGCAGTTGTATACGGAATTAAATCGACTTCGGGTAAAAAAGGAGTCTATGTCGCTGGCTTTTCTGCAGATTCAGATCAGGAAACAGCAAAATTTTTATTTGATTTAAGCATTAGAGGAAGGTAGTTTTTCTGAAGAAATATCTTTTTTAAATCAAACAAAAAACAAATGAGAACAAAAAACGATTCAATAATCTATGTCATTCTGAGAAACTAAGATTACTTCGTTGCTCAGAATGGCATAAAATAAAAAGTCCATCATAAAGACGGACTTTCTAACAAACAGCATAAACTAAAATTACGTTGTTGGTATTTTCAATTTCCAACCTGGCTGAATTAAATCAGGATTAGAAATAATATCTTTATTGGCTTCGAAAATATCTTGCCATGTAACTCCATAAGCTTTTGCAATCTTCGAAAGAGAATCGCCTCTTTCAACTGTATATTCTCTCGAAACACCTTCTTCAACTTCGATATTCATAACAACATCTCCAGATCTGTAATCTGGATCTATTTTTTCGTAAGCCTTCCAAAGTTTGTCTTTATCGGCTGCAGTTTTTGCTTTTCCATCAATGTATAAGACATTATCCTGCTCTCGTATCTGCAGATTTTCAATTCCTAATTGAGAGGCTAAATCTGCTACTTCTTTATATTTATCTTGCAAACTCATAACAACTTATTTTATAATTAATTTGTTATCGACTTTTTTAGGTTTCAATTCCTGAATGTTTTGCATAAGAGGCTGTAGTTTATCTCTTTTAATTTCTCCCGAAAGCGTAACAACGCCGCCAACAACAGTTGCGCTAACACCATCGTAAGCATCTACTACTTTGTGAATTGATTTATCTAATTCAGCATCCGAATTAATCACCACAGTTGCCGCGGCAGGTTCCTGATTGGCTCTAGCAAGTTCACAAGTATTCACAACTGATTTTACACCTTTTGTTGATCGGACACTTTTTTCAATATTTTTCTTAAAAATTTCGTCTTCGCAAGTTCCCGTTATCGTTGCAACACCATCGTGTACAGTAACTTGTAGAGATGTTTCATCGCCAAGTTTTTCTTGTATTGCTTTTTCAATATCTGCATCGTTAGGCTTACATGATACCAAAGCAACACTAAGGCACATTCCTAATAAAATGGATCTCATTTTCATAATACTTTCTTTTAATAATTAACTTTTTTAAAATTAAAAAGATTAACTATCAAAAGATTATATGATATTATGGTGAGTTTTATAAGTTTTTCAGCTTCCTAATTTACCATATCGCTGTTGTTCAGAGAAATATATTATGATTGTTTTTCCATTTTTTCTGTACGGATAAAACAACTCATAATTTCCATCACTTGAGCTATATCTTATTTCATCATTATTTTTATTAAAGACTTCATTCAGATAAACTCTTTCTTCTTTAGTAGTTTGATAAATATAATTTACTTTCTGAGGCTGTATTGTATCACTATCTAAACTTTCATTATAATAAGCGCTGAATCCAAGAAAAACAGACGAACCATTAATTGAATCTTTTACAATTAAGGTTACACTCGGAAAGTTTTTATCTGTATCAGACAAAACTCTTAAAATTCCAGTTGTTTCTTTAATGTATGCTTTAGAAAAAGTATAATTTAAAAGTTTATCGCTATTTGGTTTATTCGATTCTACAATGGATTTAGCAGAACTGATTAACATTTTTTCTTTTTTTTCTGAAGTCAAATAATCGCCTCCAAAAAGTATAATTAAGATTATTGGAAAAATCAAAAGCAACGTAAGGAACTTGCGCCTGTTTGATTTTGCATTTGTTTCGTCTTCATTTTTTCTTTCAGCAATTCTTGTCAAATTAAACATCATATTAACGATTAGAGATCCGGCCATAAGAGCAAGAATTCCGAGGATGCTCAGATAAAAACTTTCGGTCATGTTTTCTCTAAACACTTTTAGTCCAAAAACCTGAATTACAATAAATGTAAACACCCAATAAACTAATAAAAGTATAGATGCGATTCCAATGACATTACTTAATCTGACAATTTGTTTTGCGTTCATGAATTTTAAAAATTAATCTTTTTGTTCGAATTAAAAATAGTACATTTTTTATTACAAAAAATTAATTATTATTGTATTTAAAATCTAATTTATGAAGTTTAGCTCTCTTCTTCTTTTTCTAATTATTTTCCTCCCTAATTATTCTTTTTCTTGTGATTGCAAGACGATTGACCGAGAAAAAATGGTGGAAATAGGATTAAAATATGAAATTGTGTTTTATGGAGAAGTTGTAAAAATAGATTCTGTAAAGAGAGTTTATACTTTTAGAATTATAGAACTCTTTAAGGGAAAGTACAATTCTCAATTCATTACTCAAAAATATTATGGCAATTGTTCTAATATTCCATCTTTAAAACAACTTTGGATTGTTTACGCTTATTTTAATGACGATAAAACTATCGAAGTGAGCGGTTGTTCTCCAAGTATTGGATTTAGACCTTTTGGGAGTAACTCTATACCTCCTCCTCCAGATATCAAAATCTCTCAAAAATTAGGTGAGCAAATAGAAAAATTATCTTTTTATGCTTGGGATTTGAAATTTGAAAACCGAAATTTACAAGATTGGATTTACCAATTAGAAAAGTTAAGAGCCTACAAAAAATCTCAAAAAGAAATTTCTGATAAAGAAAAAACAGAGACAAAATTGGAAACTTACAACAGATATATTATCATTTCTTTGATAGTCAACATCGTATTATTTTTGAGTTTACTCTTTGTTATTTTGAAGAAAAAGAATTTCGCCAAATAACTAAAATCGGTTTTAAACAACGAAACAAAAGTCATATATTTGCTATCGAATAAAAAAGAATATGGAACAATTTGTAGTATCGGCACGTAAATATCGCCCGCAGACCTTTAAGGATGTTGTGGGGCAAAAAGCCATTACCAACACTTTGTTGAATGCTATAGAAACCAATCACTTGGCTTCTGCTCTTTTATTTACAGGACCGCGTGGAGTTGGTAAAACGACTTGCGCGCGTATTTTGGCTCGAAAAATAAATCAGCCTGGATATGACGATCCTACTGAAGATTTTGCATTTAACGTTTTTGAGTTAGATGCCGCTTCAAACAACTCGGTTGATGATATTCGTAGCCTTATCGATCAGGTTCGAATCCCGCCACAAACTGGACAATACAAAGTATATATCATTGACGAGGTCCACATGTTGTCTTCGGCCGCTTTTAATGCTTTTCTTAAAACATTAGAAGAACCACCAAAACATGCTATTTTCATTTTAGCAACAACAGAAAAACACAAAATTCTTCCAACGATTTTATCTCGTTGCCAAATTTTTGATTTCAAAAGAATTACAGTAAAAGATGCTAAAGAACATTTGGCAGATGTTGCTGAAAGTCAAGGAATCGTTTTTGAAGATGATGCACTGCACATTATTGCTCAAAAAGCAGATGGTGCAATGCGTGATGCTTTGTCTATTTTTGACCGTGTAGTTTCTTACTGCGGAACCAACTTAACACGTCAAGCCGTCACTGAAAATCTAAACGTATTAGATTACGAAACTTACATTTCGATTACCGATTTACTTTTAGAAAATGAAATTCCGAAGCTTTTATTAGCTTATAACGACATTCTTGCTAAAGGTTTTGACGGACATCATTTTATAGCTGGCCTTGCTTCGCATTTCAGAGATTTATTAGTGAGTAAAACACCTTCAACAATTGCTTTGCTAGAAGTTGGAGAGCAAGCGCAGCAAATGTATGCAGCTCAATCACAGAAATGTTCTCAGGAATTTTTATTGAAAGGAATTGATATTGCAAACGACTGCGATTTAAAATACAAATTAAGTCAGAATCAACGCCTTTTAGTTGAATTATGCTTGATGCAATTAGCCTCTATCAACTTTGATGGAGAAAAAAAAAAGCTGAGCAATTCATAATTCCGCCCGTTTACTTTAAAAACGGAGGTTATTCTATTGTAGAAGTTCAAAGCCCAAAGCCAAAAGTTGAAAGTTCTGTTGCAACTGAGAATCAAGTTTCTCCAGCTGCAACTGAAAATAAAACAGCCGTTTCTCAACCACAACAAGTTACTGAAGCTCCAAAAGTTCAAGCTCAAGAACCGCCAAAAACAGAAACAGACGGTAAGCCAAAGGTTTCCGCTTTTTCTCTTGCAAGTATTCGCAAGAAAAAAGAAATGGAAGCTAGCGGTAAAACTTACGTTAAACCTACTTCTGTTTTACTAACTGAAGAATTTAACGAAACCGATATGCGCCTTCATTGGAACAAGTATGCGGAACGTTTAGGTCAAAAAGGTTTTAAGATTATGGAATCGATTCTATTAATCAGTGATCCAGTTCTAAAAGGCACAACAATTTATTATGAATTACCAAATGAAGGGTCAAAACTAGACTTTGAAGGTCAAATAAATGGATTATTAGGACACTTGAAAGGCCATTTACATAATCACGATATTACGATTGAAGTAGTTGTAAACGAAGAGATTAAAACACAAAGAGCCTTGAATGATCAAGATCGATACAATCGTTTCTTAGAAATCAATCCAAACATTGAACTTTTACGTTCTACATTTGGATTGGATATAAATCTATAATTTCTTATTTCGATCACTAATTTCAATAATTTGCAACAAAATTTTATTTGTTTTTAAGGCCAAATTCGTAGACTTTTTCAAGCCAATTTTTTCTTTGCTCTTCTTTAGAACCTTTTACAATTCCGATATAACTCACTTTTACAGGCTTTATACCGCAGAATTCTAAAGTCGATTTCTTTAACTGATTAACGCTTGGTCTCGCATAAAAAAATCTGTAATACCAGCTTGGCTGATCTAGCGTTGTGATAATGTGAGCAGTTTTTCCTTTAAGCAGTTTATCCCACCAAACAGAATTTTCGCGGTATTGAAAAGCCATTCCGGGCAGAAATAATCGATCAATAAAACCTTTTGTAATAGCTGGAAGTCCGCCCCACCAAACAGGGTGAATCCAAACTAAATGATTTGCGCTTTTTATTTTTTCCCAAGATTCTAATAAATCTGGTTCTAAATCTGTTCGTTTTTGGTAACCAAACTGCAGATTAGGATTGAATTTTAAATTGGCAATTGTTATCGTTTCTACTTGTGCGCCAGAAGCGATAGCTCCATTTTTATAAGCTTCAGCAATTCCGAAATTAAAGCTTTCAGCATTTGGATGTCCGTTTATAATCAGTATTTTTTTCATATCAATGTTTTTCCAAAAATACTTTTCGTACATTTTCTTTTACTAGACAAATGTCCTATAAAACAGCTTTTCTAATTCGGCTTAAATGTCTTGGTGTAATTCCTAAATAAGAAGCTAAATATTGCAAAGGAATTAACTGTATGTATTTTTGATGATTCTGATACAATTCTTGATAACGCTCTGCGCCAGACAGCTTCTGAAAAGAAATCATTCTTTTATGCAGATTTACAAATTCTAATTCAGTCAATTTTCTACCAGTTTCCTGCCAATTGAATCCTGATTGATACAACTTCTCCAGACCTTTTCTATCAAGAATTTGAAGTTGCGTATCGGTTAGCGCCTGAATGTTTTCTTCTGCTTTTTCTTCTGTAATAAAACTGGCAAAAGAGGCCATAAATTCATTTTCAAAAGCAAAACAATTCGTGATTTCGTCACCTTTGTGATTAACGAAAAAGGAACGGAGAATTCCTTTTTCGATAAAAACTATTTCATTGCAAACCTGATTTTCAGTCAATAAAAGTTCTCCTTTTTTTAAAGTGCGAAATGTAATTAAATCATCTAAAAGACTTAATTCGTCAGTAGAGAAATTTTGAATGGACTGAAAAACAGATTTCATAAACTATTCATTTGAAGCAAAAATTCTCCCAATTCTTTTGTCTGGAATAAGCCATAACATTGCAACTGTAAAATAAGCTGCTCCAGAAACCCACTGGTTAAAGAATGCCGTAACGATTCCGATTACATACAAAACTAAAGATATTTTACCTTTATAATCTTTTTTAAGCGCTCCTCTCAAAGCAGAATTAACACCTTCACTGCACATAATTGTATATTGCAAGATGATATAAGAGATTGCAGAAAGAAGCAATACAACTCCATACATTGTCATTGCAGCCTTTTCAAAATTATGTTCTCCCATCCAAGCTGTAGATACAGGAATCAAAGAAAGCCAAAACAAAAAGTGCAAATTACTCCATAAAATTTTTCCGTTTACTCTCGATAAACTATGAAGCAAATAATGATGGTTATTCCAATATATTCCAACGTAAATAAAACTTAAAATATAGCTTAAAAACTTAGGAATAAGCGGTTTTAAATCTGTAAATTGATGTCCTTCTGGCGCTTTGATTTCCAAAATCATAATGGTAATAATGATTGCCAAAACTCCATCACTAAAAGCTTCTAGTCTGCCTTTATTCATTAAAAAAATATATTATTATTAAATTTTACCGTAGTACATTGCTTTTACGATACCATCTGAAAGTCCAATTTTAGGAACATAAATCTGGCGCGCACCACTCCATTTCATCGCATTTAAGTAAATGCGAGTGGCATGGATAATTACGTCGGCACGGTCAGAGTTCAAACCTAATTCGGCAATTCTTTGCTCGTATGTCAACGAATTTAAAAAGGCATATTGCGAATTAACATAAATGTACGAAAGTGGTTTTTCCTGCTGTTTTCCAGACATTTTAAACAACTTATTGATGTTTCCTCCAGAACCTATAAGCGTTACTTCGTCATAATCGGCTGTATTGACTTTAATCCACTTTTCGATTTCATCCCAAACGACATCATGAACCATATTGTTCAATAAACGAACCGTTCCTTCTTTGAAAGATCTTGAAGTAATCATTTTTCCGTCAGAGAACAATGTAAACTCGGTGCTACCACCTCCAACGTCTACAAAAAGATAGGTTTCGTCTGATTTGATTAAATGATGCAAATCGGTAGAAGCAATAATTGCCGCTTCTTTTTTACCGTCGATAATCTCGATTTTGATGTCGGCTTTTTTCTTAATTAAAGCCACCACTTCTTTTGCATTATAAGCCTCGCGCATTGCAGAAGTTGCAAACGCCATATAACGCTCTACTTTATGTACTTTCATCAAAAGGTTAAATGCTTTCATGGCATCAACCATTCGATCTATATTTTCTTGTGAAATTTCTCCAACTGTAAATGCATCTTGCCCTAAACGAATTGGCACACGAACAAGGGAACTTTTGTTAAACTGCGGTTCTTTCCCTTCTTGTTCCACAACGTTAGCAATCAAAAGCCTCATGGCATTCGAACCGATATCTATCGCTGCAAACTTCCTAATATTAATCATGCTCACTTTATGATTTGAAAATTGGTTTTTATTATTAATTTACTCTTTGAGGAACCTCTTCTAGTATTGCTACTTTATTCTGATAATATTTATAGGTTTCAAATTGTGCTCTAAATGGGGCATGATGATTTTTCGGCTTATATTTATTATCTAATTTGTACGAATGATATCTTACTTTCACATTTCCTTTCCAGCCAATATTGAAGTTGTCGATTAGTTCTTTCTTAATTTCAAGATCATAAATCGGACAGGTTACTTCTACCCTTGCATCAAGATTTCTAGTCATGAAATCAGCAGATGAAATGTAAACTTCTGTTAATCCAGCATTTCCAAAAATATAAACTCTCGAATGTTCTAAGTAATTATCAACGATACTTATTGCTTCAATGTTTTCGCTCATTCCAGGAATTCCAGGAATTAAACAGCAAATCCCTCTTACTTGAAGCTGGATTTTTACTCCTGCATTACTTGCTTCGTATAATTTATCGATCATTTTAAAATCAGATAAACTATTCATTTTTAACTTAATGTGTGTTTTTCTACCTGCAAGCGCATGAAGAATTTCACGATCAATCAGTTTTATGAATTTGGTTCTCGTATAATGAGGAGATACAATTAAATGTTTGTATCTGTGAACTCTATAATTGATATCGAAAAACTCAAATATTTTTGAGGTATCTTTTAAAATTCCCTGATGACACGTTAAAAGCGTAACATCGGTATAAATTTTAGCAGTCGATTCGTTGAAATTTCCTGTTGAAATGAATCCGTAACGACGATTTTTACCATCCTCCAATCTTTCTATCACACATATTTTACTATGTACTTTTAGGCCTTTCATTCCAAAAATAAGTTCAATTCCTTCCATCTGCATTTGTTCTGCATAAGAAATATTTGAAGCTTCATCAAAACGAGCTTGAAGTTCGATTTGAACCACTACTCTTTTACCATTTTTAGCCGCATTTATTAGAGAACTAATTACTTGCGAATTTTTAGCTAAACGATATAAAGTTATTTTGATGCTTGTTACTTTCGGATCTAAAGCCGCTTCACGCAAAAATTTAGTCAAATATGAAAAAGACTGATATGGCGCGTGAACTAAATAGTCTTTTTTAGAGATTTTTTCTAAAATACTACCTTCCAAACTTAAACCTGGAACCGGCATAGGCTCATTTGGTTTATACAGTAAATCGTAACGTCCTAAATTTGGAAAACTCATATAATCGCGGCGATTATGATATCTTCCTCCCGGAATTATACTATCTGTTTCTACAATTTTCATTTTATCTAAGAAAAATTGCAGTGTATCTTCTTCAATTAAATTGTCGTAAATAAAACGAACAGGTTCTCCGATACGACGATCTTTTACAGAAGAAGCGATTTTTTCGAGCATACTTTTACTCAAATCACTGTCTATATCTAATTGCGCGTCTCGGGTAATTTTGATCATGTGAGCAGAAACACTCTTATAATCAAATATATTAAAGATGTTTTTCAGTTTGAAACGAATAACATCATCAATTAAAATAACATATTGTTTATCATCATCTGAAGGAAGGACGACAAACCTGTTGATAGTTTTTGGAATTTCTATTAAAGCATAGCGAACCTCATCGTTAGCCAATTCTAAACGAACAGCCAAATATCCTAAAGTATCTTTTAGAATTGGAAAAACTGCCAAATCATTTAAGATAATGGTTACTAGTTCTGGACTTAATTTTTGGTTGTAAAAGTCTTTTAAGAAACACTCTTGTTTTGGGGTAATCTGTGTTTCGTTTACAATAAAAATATTTTCAGACTCTAATTCCGCTTCAATATTTCCGAGAATACGCAAACTTTCAGATTGTTGTTGAATTACGATTTCGGTAATATCTTTAATTAATTGGTGGGCAGAAATACCGCCTAAATATTTTTCGCCAGAAATACCCGAAAGGCTTAATCGCCGAATGGCTGCGTACCGAACTCTAAAAAATTCGTCTAAATTATTTGAAAAAATTCCAACAAAACGCAGTCTGTCTAAAAGTGGCACCGTACTGTCTGCAGCTTCCTGAAGTACTCTTGCATTAAATGCTAACCAGCTTTTTTCTCTATCGATATATTTCTGTTCGTACACTGTTATTATTTTAAATCTTTGGGGAAAATAGTTTTATGTGTTTTGCCCTTATGGATCGTATCCCAGCTTTCGGCGTCAAATTGTAATGACACAAAGCCTGAAGTTGGAACATTTTCTATAAAAACATCCCCAAATTTATTAACAAAATTTGTAATAGCCTCGTTATGTCCAAAAAGAATAACGCTTTCAAAACTATTATCACACGATTTGATAACTTTTTCGAGTTGCTTATCATCAAATGTATATAACTCGTCTTTGTAAACAATGCTTTCTATAGGATAAGAAATATTTTGTGCGAAAATCAAAGCTGTTTCTAATGCCCTAGCGGCAGTGCTGCTCCAAATAATATACGTTTTAGGAAGATATTGTGAAATATTTAATGAAACGTCGTGCGCATCCAAAATTCCTCTTTTCATTAAAGGACGATCAAAATCTTTTAATGGTGCTTCCCAGCTAGATTTGGCATGACGAATTAAAATGAGATTTTTCATAAGCTGCAAAATTTAAAAACCTGACTTACAGGTTGCTTTTTTTAATTAAGTTCTAATTTACAAAAGATATTTTAAACCTTTTCTTTTTTTTATTTCTGTTAACATTCTAACTAAATTTTAACAGGAATGCATTATTCGCAAAACCTTAACATTAACATAAAAAGAGAAACGCAAAAAATTGCTTTTTATGTAATTCATCCATTAAATCAGTATTTAGTCGATATTATGCATCTTTCTAAAATTTTAACTAAATACTTGATTTTTAATTATTTACAATATTCAAAACAAACTCATTTTCATTAAAAAAGCAAAAAAATGTACGAAAAAAATATACTTTTTTGAGTTAAAAAAAAGTGTTTTTGAGTCAATTTTTAATAAAAAAACAACACTTCAACGAGTTTTTAGGTTAGTTACAGATAAAAAAATCATATTAGAAAAACTCTAATATAACTTTGATTCTGTTAAAATTTCATAAATACTTTAAAATAAAATCTTAAGTTATGAAAACTAAATCTACTCTTGAAAAAGCAGTGAAATTTGTAAGCGATTGTATGTCAATTTTTTCTTGGAAGAATATTTTTGAGAAAAATTTATTGACGCTACTCATTCTTTTTGCGGCTACAATTTCATCAGCACAGTCAGGTTCGTGCAAGGCGACCTTGATTGTCGAAAACAACGGAAACATCAGGAGCACTCCTCTCGATGGAACTTACTACCCGATGGTCCTGACCAACAACAGCTCTTCTACAGACACTTTTGTTTTAAGCTCTAAGAACATTAATTCTTCTTGCGCGAATACTGACGGAAGCTCTACCGCTGGAAATGTTGCGGTCAATACTGATTTTATAGATTCTTCAAGAAGTTCTCTAAGTGAAATCACGCTTAGCGCTGGAGAATCAGTAAATTTTTATATCCACATTACAGTTCCTGCAGGTACCTCAGTAAAAAAATGGTCTTGCAACGAGATTACTGCAACTTCAAAAAACTGTAGCAACTATGCGGTTGATACTGTTTTACACACCTACATCATTAATCCGGTTAATGATTAAACGAGATATATCAAGTTCCTCTAAAATGATTTAAAATGGAAAAACAATTACTTTTTTTAAACAATTTTTTACGAGATATAAAAAAGATACAATTTCTTGTATTATTTCTTCTGTCATCATCAATAGGCTTAGCGCAAACGATAACTACGAACAAAACAGTAACAGCTAATGCAACTAATTGCGGCGTTGTAAATGTAAAAGTAGATATTACGGGTGCCAATCCGATTACTCGAAATTCGGATGTAATTTTAGCGATTGACGTATCGGGTAGTATGGGAAATACTATTTCAGGAGATTTTAAAACCTCGATGGATTACGCTAAAGATGCTGCATTGGCATTTCTCAATCAAGCAAAGGCAAATCCTCAAAACCGAATTGCAATTGTTGCTTATAGTACTACTGCTACATTAAAAATAGGTTTAACTTATTTGAATGCTGCTGGTGTAACACAGATAACAAATCAAATCAATTCTTTACAAGCTACAGATTTAACGAACATCTATGCTGGTATTGTAAGATCTGAAACAGAATTGGAAGCCAATGGTCGTTTTGATTGTAGTACTGCAAGAGCAATAATTCTACTTACCGATGGGGTTACAAACCGAACTGGTACGAATGGAAATACAAGTTGTAGTGTCAGCAAAAATTCTCAATGCGTTACAGATGCTATAAATGCAGCTACAAACGCTAAGACTACTACAAAAAATAGCGTTGTATACAGCAATCAAGTTTTTTCTGTTGGACTATTTGGAGGTATCAGCGGAAATATAAACACAAACAACAGCGATCAAAACATTGCTAAATATACTTTGGATGGTATTCAAGGAAGTGCTGCTTACATTACACAAAGCGGGGCTAATCTTACTACTATTTACAATCAAATTGCTACTCAAATCTCATGGGTTGCTCAAAGTTTGGTTGCTAAAGAAACCATTATTCCTGGCTTTACTATTAGTGCCATTACAACAAGCAAAGGTACTGCTTCATTAGCTGGACAAGTGATTACTTGGAATACCGATTTCTTAAACTCAGAAACCATTACTCTAAATTATCAATTAACGCCAACTGGATCTGCTTGTGGAAATCAAACGGTTAGCACATCTACTTTGAATTATCAAAATTCATCGTGTGCCAATGATTCGAAAGCAATAACCAGTCCGAGTTATTTTGTGCCGTGTGCACCTGTAATTACAGGAACTCTCACTGCATGTGGCTCTACTACTTTGACGGCTACAACAAATGCCGCTTCACCAACATATGTTTGGTACAAAGATAATTCAGTAATACCAAATGAAACTTCATCTACTCTTGTAGCTACAGCGAGCGGAGTTTATAAAGTGAAAGTGAAAAATGGCTCTACTAATTGCGAATTAACTTCTGCTGATGTAACTGTTTCAATTAGCCCAGCGGCTGCGCTTGTAGCACCTGCTAATGCAAGTATTTCCGGATGCAGTACTGCAGCAATAACAGGACTACCATTTAGCACTGCAAGCGCCAATATAACTCTTGCCCAATTAAACACTGCTGGTGGATCAATCTCTAATAGTGGTGCAATTGGATCTTATACAATATCTTATTCTGATGTTTCAACTGGAACTTGCCCAACTGTAGTTACTCGTACTTTTAAAGTTACGACAAGTTGCGGAAGTGTGACTGCTGTGCAAACTATTTCAATTAACGATACTACTGCCCCTTCTTGGACAACTGCGGCTAATGCTCTAAATACTACTTTACAATGTAGTGATACAGCAGGATTGGCAACAGCACAAAATCAAGCGCCTGTGGCTAGTGACAATTGCAGCGGAACAGTGACTTACACCAAAACAAGCGGAACATTCACAGCAGGAAATTGTATAAACTCCGGAACTTACACCAACACTTGGACTGCTAAAGATGTCTGTAATAACACTTCAGCTGTTTTCACGCAAGTGATTACAATTCAAGACAATACTGCTCCTACTTGGACAACTCAAGCAAATGCACTGAATATAACTCTTCAATGCAGCGATGCTGCAGGATTGACAGCAGCACAAAATCAGGCTCCAGTGGCTACAGATAATTGCGGAGGAACAGTAACTTACACAAAAGTGAGCGGAACTTTCACAGCAGGAAACTGTGCCAATTCAGGAACTTACACCAACACTTGGACTGCTAAAGATGTCTGCAACAATACATCTTCTGTTTTCACTCAAGTGATCACTATTGAGGATAATACCGCTCCAACTTGGACAACTGCAGTAAATGAATTGAATGTTACTCTTCAATGCAGCGATGCGGCAGGGTTGACAGCAGCCCAAAATCAGGCTCCTGTGGCTACAGACAATTGCGGAGGAACGGTGACTTACACAAAAGTGAGCGGTGCTTTCACAGCAGGAAACTGTGCAAACTCTGGAACTTACACCAATACTTGGACCGCTAAAGATGTCTGCAATAATACGTCTAGTATTTTCACTCAAGTGATCACTATTCAAGACAATACTGCGCCAACTTGGACAACTACTGCAAATGTATTGAATGCAACTTTGCAATGCAGCGATGCGGCAGGATTGACAGCAGCTCAAAATCAAGCGCCTGTTGCTACTGACAATTGCGGAGGAACAGTGACTTATACAAAAGTGAGCGGTGCTTTCGCAGCAGGAAGCTGTGCAAATTCTGGAACTTATACCAATACTTGGACTGCTAAAGATGTCTGCAACAACACTTCTTCTGTTTTCACTCAAGTGATCACTATTCAGGATAATACTGCGCCAACTTGGACAACTACTGCAAATGAATTGAATGTTACTCTTCAATGCAGTGATGCGGCAGGATTGGCAGCAGCTCAAAATCAAGCGCCTGTGGCTACAGATAATTGCGGCGGAACCGTAACTTACACAAAAGTGAGCGGTGCTTTCGCAGCAGGAAACTGTGGAAACTCTGGAACTTACACCAATACTTGGACTGCTAAAGATGTCTGCAATAATACATCATCAGTTTTCACTCAAGTGATCACTATTCAAGACAATACTGCGCCAACTTGGACAACTCAAGCAAATGCATTGAATACAACTTTGCAATGCAGCGATGCGGCAGGATTGGCAGCAGCTCAAAATCAAGCGCCTGTTGCTACTGACAATTGCGGAGGAACAGTGACTTACACAAAAGTGAGCGGTGCTTTCGCAGCAGGAAACTGTGCAAATTCAGGAACTTATACCAACACCTGGACTGCTAAAGATGTCTGCAACAATACATCTAGCATTTTCACGCAAGTGATTACTATTCAAGATAATACTGCTCCAACTTGGACAACTGCAGCAAATGAATTGAATGTTACTCTTCAATGTAGCGATGCGGCAGGATTGACAGCAGCTCAAAATCAGGCTCCTGTGGCTACAGATAATTGTGGAGGAACGGTGACTTACACAAAAGTGAGCGGTGCTTTCGCAGCAGGAAGCTGTGCAAATTCTGGAACTTACACCAATACTTGGACTGCTAAAGATGTCTGCAACAATACATCTGCTGTTTTCACGCAAGTGATCACTATTCAGGATAATACTGCTCCTACTTGGACAACTGCAGCAAATGAATTGAATGTTACTCTTCAATGCAGTGATGCGGCAGGATTGACAGCATCTCAAAATCAAGCACCTGTTGCTACTGACAATTGCGGAGGAACAGTAACTTATACAAAAGTGAGCGGTGCTTTCACAGCAGGAAACTGTGCAAATTCTGGAACTTACACCAACACTTGGACTGCTAAAGATGTCTGCAACAATACATCATCAGTTTTTACACAGGTAATCACTATCGAAGATACTACAGCACCAACTTGGACAACTCAAGCAGGCTCTCTAAATGTTACTTTACAATGTAGTGATACTGCAGGATTAACAGCTGCCCAAAATCAGGCTCCTGTTGCCAGTGACAACTGCGGAGGAACAGTGACTTATACAAAAACAAGCGGAATTTTTAGTGTTGGCACTTGTGCAAATTCTGGAACTTACACCAATACTTGGATTGCTAAAGACATCTGTAATAATGCATCTGCTGTTTTCACACAAGTGATCACTATTCAAGATACAAGCATTCCAACTTGGACAACTCAAGCAGGTTCTTTAAATCGTACAGTTGAATGCAGCGACCAACAAGCTATAGCTTCAGCCCAGGCTTTATTTCCAACTGCTTCTGGAGCTTGCGATATTGATTTAACAAACATCACTAAGGTAAGCGGGCAGTTTGTTGCTTCTCAAGAATGTGCAAATGCAGGAACTTACACCAATACTTGGACTGTGAAAGATGATTGCGGTAATACTTCTGAAACTTTCACTCAGATTATTACAATTCAAGATACTACAGCTCCAACTTGGACAACAGCTCCAACAGCTATAAATGTAACCGTAGAATGTAATGACGCTTCAGGACTTGCAAATGCTCAAGCGATGTTCCCAACGGCTTCTGATTTATGTGATACTGATGTTTCTAACATCACTAAAATAAGCGGACAGTTTGTTGCTTCTCAAGGATGTGCAAATGCAGGAACTTATACCAATACTTGGACAGTAAAAGATGATTGTGGCAATACATCTGCAACTTTCACTCAAATAATTACAATTCAAGATACTACTGCTCCTACTTGGACAACAGCTCAAACAGCTTTAAATGTAACTGTAGAATGCAGTGACGCAACAGGATTAGCGAATGCTCAAGCAATGTTCCCAACTGCTTCTGATTTATGTGATGCTGATGTTTCTAACATCACTAAAGTAAGCGGACAGTTTGTTCCTTCTCAAGGATGCGGAAATTCTGGCACATACACTAATACTTGGACAGTAAAAGATGATTGTGGAAATACTTCTAATACTTTCACTCAAATAATTACAATTCAAGATACTACTGCTCCTACTTGGAATACCGTTGCTGGAACTTTAAATGTAACTTTAGAATGCAGCAATACCGAAGGACTTGCTGCAGCTCAAGCTCAGTTTCCAACAGCTTCAGATTTATGTGATGCTGATGTTTCTAACATCACTAAAGTAAGCGGACAGTTTGTAGCTTCTGAAAGCTGTGCAAATGCAGGAACTTACACCAATACTTGGACAGTAAAAGATGATTGTGGAAATACATCTGCAACTTTCACTCAAGTGATCACCATTCAAGACACTACTGCTCCAATGTTTACTGGCAATCTTCCTTCAGATATTGAAGTATCTTGCGATGCAGTTCCTGAACCAGCAGAAATGCATGTTTCAGATAATTGTAATGAAGATATACCAATTGTATATTCAGAAACAAAATCAGGTATTGAGAATGATTGTCCTTCTAATTATACTTTGACTCGCACTTGGAAAATTAGTGACTGTGGAGGTAATATCACAACTCATGTTCAAGTTATCACTGTAAGAGATAAAACAGCTCCAACCGGAACAGCTCCTCAAAGTGTAACCGTAGCTACTATTGATGCAATACCAGTAGGAAATCCATCAGATATTACAGATGAAGCCGATAATTGCAGCCCAACCGTAAATGTTACTGTTGCTGACACAAACAATGGAGGAAATGGTTGTGATGGAACACCATATATCTTAACCAGAACTTATACTTTAACTGACTGTTCAGGAAACAAAACCGAATTGGTTCAAACCTTCACAGTTGAAAGTAAAGTTACCGTTAGCGGAGTTCCAACAAGCACAAGCTGTTTTGGAGGTACAGATGGTAGCATTGCTGTAACAAGTAGTCCTGGTTCAACTGTAGTAATTACAAATGAAAATAATCAAGTTGTAGGAAATACTAATTTGCCAGCAGGAACTTATACATTAACTGCAACTGCACCAGTAAACGGCGAAAATCAAGTTTGTACTGCAACTGCAACAGTTGTGATTACTCAGCCTACTTACACTGTAAAAATTTCTGGACAAATTATCAATATAGATACTAACACTCCAATCGCAAATGTACCTGTTACTTTAATTCCTCAAGGAACAACTCCAGGGCCAATACAAATGGTTATTACAGGTGCTGACGGAATGTACAGTTTCTCTGGAATGCCTGCAGGAGATTATTTAGTGCAAGTGCAAGATGCTAATTTAAATAGTGCCTACCAATTATACCCTGTCGATTCTAGCTTATTCTTTACAACTCTAGAAGATTGTAAAATCCAGACTCATAATTTCGAATATGGAACTTCAAAACTTCCTGTTCTTGGAGATTACGTTTGGTATGATACCAATAGTAACGGAATTCAAGATGAATGGTATGATGCCAATAATGATGGAGTTATAACTAAAAACATTCCAGATTCAAATGGAGCCGTTGATTACAGCTTATGGGAATGGATAGATCTTAATGGAGACGGAAGCTATACTGGCCCTCTAAATGTTGGAGAATTAAATGCCGGTGGTTTCGGAAATGCACTTAGTCCGAATGTAATTGTTGATGGTCCAAACGGATATCACAAAGAAGTTATTGTAGGAATTGCAGGATTCTGGAGAGACCGTCCAGAAAGCGAAAATCCATATGGAGAATACACTGTGAAATTAGTTCGAGATGCAAATTTCGATACAATGGCTGCTAACTTAGGATTTACTGGCTTAGTGAAAGTTATTCCTTCAATGTCTGGAAAAAACATTACTGGAAAAACAAGTAAAACGCAATTACATACCGTTTGTAAAACAACAACAGATAGCGGATATGTAGTAAATGTGACTCCAGAAGATTTGGTTCATTTAGATCTTGATTTCGGCGTAAGCTGTAAAGAATACAAAGATATTGTTGCTAATGATGACGCTGCAGGTCCAATTGCAGGAGTAAATCATACTACAACTAATGTTTTAAATGTATTAACAAATGACACCTTAGAAGGAAATCCGATAACTGCATCTGAAGTAATTATAACAACAGTAACACCAAATGAATTTTTACAATTAAATAGTGATGGATCTGTTGATGTATTGCCAAATGCTCCTATTGGAACTTTAACAATGGTATATCAAATCTGTGAAGCCGATCAGGCAGACAACTGCGATACCGCAACTGTTACAGTTACAATCGAAGCTCCTGTAATGACCGTTACTGCAAACTCAATATGCGTAAATGATGTTCCTTACATTGATTATGTGATAACACCAGTAAACTTTACTCCTGTAAATGGCGTAACAATTGCTTGGGCTGACAGTAACAACAATGTCGTAACAACAATGGAGAATCAGCCATTAAGTGGTCGTGTACTATGGCCAGGAGCAGTTGTAGACGAACAAGGAAAAGGAATTGACTGGCCAGGCTGGATTTTTGAAAACAACAGATGGGTTGAAGGAGCGGATGGATTTGAAAAATTACGTCCAACCACTAATGTAACTTTCACTGTTAATCCGAGTCAGACTATTACAATTAATTATCCACCGGCAGATCCTTATTGTACTGCAAGACCAACATTTGCAATAGTTGCTAATGATGATAATCCTGCACCGATAATAGGAGGTCCAACACAAACTACGGTAGGCAACGTTTTAACAAACGATACATTAAATGGTACTCCAGTAAATATAAATGATGTAACATTAACTACAACTGTACCTGATCCAACAGGATCAATAACAGTTAATACTGACGGAACTATAAGTGTTGCAGCAAATACACCAGGCGGCACTTATACATTGACTTACCAAATTTGCGAAAAGGCTGATTTTGGTAACTGTGATACTGCAATAGTGACTGTTATAGTGATTTCTCCTATAGTAGCAAATGATGATACCTTCAGTAATATTGGATGTAACTCTTTCGGAATAGTAGGTAATCTATTAAGCAATGACTTAATAGGAAGAACTCCTATAACAATAGATTTAGTAAACTTCACCCTTATTGCAGAAGGAAACAATACCAAAACAGATCCAAATATTACTGTTGATCGTTCTGGAAATCTAAATGTATCTAGCTTGACACCAGCGGGAACTTATACTTACAGCTATACAATCTGTGACAAATTAAATGCTGAAAATTGTGATTCTGCAACGGTTACAATTATAGTGATTCCAAAAGGTGTTGTAGAAGTTAGAGGCTCAGCATGTAACGATGATTCAACATTGGTTAACTTAAGTAGCCTGCTTCCTGAAGGAAGTCCTTTAACAGGAGTTTGGTTAGATAGAAACAATACCAATGCTCTTCAGGGAGGCATTCTTAATCCGTTTGGTTTAGCATTAGGCAATTACGCTTTTGAATATGTGATAGCCGATGAAAGATGTCCAAGAAGTGTAGTTTTAAACATGGAAATCAATGATGATTGTAAAGTCTTAGCTTGTGGTAATGTGTTAGTTCATAATGCTTTCTCTCCAAATGGTGATAACATAAACGATTTCTTCAAAATTGACAATATTGATGAAACAACTTGTTATCCAGGAAATACTGTCGAAATATATAATCGCTGGGGAGTTTTAGTTTTTGAAACTACAAATTACAACAATACAACAAATGCTTTTGATGGAACTTCAAGAGGAAGAACCACTGTTAAGCAATCTGATGGACTACCAACTGGAACTTATTTTTACATTATTACCTATAAATCTCTAGATGGAAACAACAACGTTCAAGATCACAAATTAAACGGGTATTTATATCTATCAAAATAACAATTAAAAAATACGCTGTAAAAGCTCTTTTACAGCGTATTTAAAAAAGTTGATTTTTTGACTAATCGCGATTAAGAACACATTGAAATTCAATGTTATAAAAAGTCAATAGTAATTATTAAATTAATAAAATCTACTATGAGAACAAAATTATTTTTCTTCGTCATTCTGTTAATTACATGTTCAGGGTATTCACAGCAAGATGCACAGTATACACAGTATATGTATAACACAATAAATATAAATCCTGCCTATGCAGGTTCTCGTGGAGCATTTAGTGTTTTTGGCCTTTATCGTACCCAATGGGTAGGTCTTGATGGAGCACCAGAAACAAGCAGTTTCTCAATCAATACACCAATAAACAATAGCAGACTTGGTGTAGGAGCCTCAATAGTTAGTGACAAAATTGGTCCAACAAATGAAAACAACATCTCAGCCGACGTGTCTTACACCATTCAGACATCTGCAGATTTTAAACTTTCATTTGGTATCAAAGGAACAGCAAATATCTTCAATTTAGATGTAAGCAAATTAAATCCTGGAGATCAAGGCGATCCTCAATTTCAGGATTTAAATAACAAATTTACTCCAAATGTTGGTGCTGGAGTTTACTGGCATTCTGATAAGGCATATATTGGTTTATCTGTTCCTAATTTTATTGAAACAAATCGTTATGACAATAATGATGTTGCAATTTATAAAGACAAAATCAATTACTACTTAATTGGAGGTTATGTATTTGATCTTGATAAATATCAATATATAAAATTTAAACCCGCTATTTTAACCAAAATGGTTCAAGGGGCACCTTTGCAAGTAGATTTATCAGCCAATTTTATGTTCTACGATAAATTTATGATTGGTGCGGCCTATAGATGGAGCGCTTCTTTAAGCGCAATGGTTGGATTTCAAATCACAGACGGACTTTATTTAGGTTACGGTTATGATAGAGAAACCACCAAATTAAACAATTATAATTCAGGTTCACACGAAATTTTCCTGCGCTATGAATTCTTCTCAAACAGAGGCAAAATGACAACTCCTCGTTTCTTCTAAAAATAAGGTATCATGAAAAACTATACACTACTTTTCGTTACAATTATAGGCGCTTTTTCATTTAGCTGTTATGCTCAGCAGTCAAAGATAAATTCTGCAGACAAAAAATATGACAAATATGCCTATGTAGATGCAATTAAAATTTATGAAAAAGTTGCGAATAAAGGCTACAAATCTGAAGACATGTTTAAAAAACTGGGAAATGCCTATTATTTCAATTCAGATTTTGAAAATGCTGCAAAATGGTACGGTGAATTATTTGCAATGAACCCAACAAATGTTGAACCAGAGTACTATTTTAGATATGCACAATCTTTAAAATCAACTGGAGATACAGCTAAGGCAAATAAGCTTTTGGAAGAATTTAATGCTGTCTCAAAAAATGATAATAGAGGTAAACTTTATAAAGACGATGTAAACTATTTGGACCAGATAAAAGCAAATTCTGGGAGGTACCAGATAGAAAACGCGGGTATAAATAGTAGGTACTCCGACTACGGATCATTTGTTTACAATAACAAAGTTTATTTTGCATCTGCGAGAGATACCGGAAATTTTACGCAACGCAAACACAAATGGACAGGAGAATATTTTACTAATATTTATGATGCTGATTTAGATCCCGCAACTGGCACCGCATCAAAAGTAAATAAATTTAAATCGGCCATTAACACCAAATTTCATGAGGCTTCTCCTGTTTTCACAAAAGACGGAAAAACAGTTTATTTTACAAGAAACAATTACATCGACGGAAAAAAAGGTAAAGACGAAAGCAAAGTCACTTTAATTAAGCTTTACAAAGCAGAGCTAGGAAAAGATAATAAATGGACGAATATTGCTGAGCTTCCTTTCAATAGCAACAACTACAGCACGGCGCACCCAGCCCTTAGTCCAGATGAAAAAACATTGTATTTTGCCTCTGATATGCCTGGCTCTCTTGGAGAATCTGATTTGTATAAAGTGAGCATAAATCCAAACGGCGGTTATGGTCCGCCTGAAAATCTCGGGAATACAATTAACACAGAAGGAAAAGAAACGTATCCGTATCTAACTTCTGAAAACGAGATTTATTTTGCTTCTGATGGGCATCCAGGTTTAGGAGGTTTGGACGTTTTTGTGGCCAATATTGATAATAATGGAAAAATAAGCAATATTCAAAATGTGGGAGCTGATGTCAATTCTCCAAAAGATGATTTCGCTTATATCATTGATCCAGAAACAAGAAGAGGTTTTTTCTCTTCCAATAAAGATGGTGGACAAGGTTCTGATGACATCTATCGATTTCTAGAAACAAGAAGACTAAAATGCATCCAAGAACTTTACGGCACAATAACAGATGCTGAAACAGGAGTTACACTTCCAGGGGCAAAAGTCACTTTATATGATGATCAGATGAATCTTAAAAATTCTGCCATTGCAGATGCCTCTGGTCTATACACTTTTGATGTAGAATGCGGAAAAACATATTATGTAAGAGCTGAAAAACCAGAATATACAACCAGAGAACTAAGTGTTACTATTGAAAAAGCAAGCGGTAAAACCAGTCTTCCTATTGCATTGGAAAAAGCAACTTGCAAGGTTACTGTGGGTGATGATTTAGGAAAATGTTTCGGAATCAAAATGATTTACTTTGATTTAGATAAATCTAATATTAGAACTGAAGCAGCGCTTGATTTAGAAAAAATACTAGTAGTTTTGAACGATTATCCAACTATGAAACTTGATATCCGTTCACACACAGACAGTAGAGCTTCTAATCAATACAATGAAGCTTTATCTGATCGTAGAGCAAAATCGACTGTTCAATGGTTGATTAAAAACGGAATCGCTCCAAACCGCTTGACCGGAAAAGGCTATGGCGAAACAGAGCTTGTAAACAAATGCTCAGACGGAGTTCCATGTACTGAGGCAGAACATCAAGCCAATAGACGAAGCGAATTTATTATTACCGCTTTATAACCCAAAATAGATTAACAAAAAAAGGCTGCCTATATGGCAGCTTTTTTAATTTAAAAAGTCGTTGCAATTCTATGAATTACAACGACTTTTAAAAAACCAACCTGTTCAATATTCTTTTATAACTTAACAAAAATGTTAGTGTAATATTTTTTTCCTGTTGCAGCATCTGTTGTTACAGATAATCCGAAATGGGTAAAATCGCCAACTATATTTTCTTTGTGACCTGGACTATCAAGCCAAGCTCTTACAGCTGCCTCTGGAGTTTTGTAATTGTAGGCAACATTTTCTCCTACTTTTTTTGCTCCTAATACGCTAGTCATATTATTAGATCTGGCAACAAAATCGTTATGATCTACAACATTATTCTGAATCATGTATTTATTATGTTCTTCACATTTATAAGATATATGATTAACTCTTTCTAAAGTATTTAAACCAATACTCACACGGTATTCGTTTATCAACTTCATTGTCTCTATTTCGGTATCGTTGTAGGTGTAGTTTGCAACAAGTGCTTGTGTTGGATTAGTGGTATCCAAGCTTGCTTCAGCGGTATCAGCAGAACATGCGTTCATTGCGACTAAAATCGCAATGAACAACATGGTGCGCATAATCTTTTTCATAATCATCAGCATTTAGCGGGTTTAAAGTAAATGTTGGGGCAAATCCTTTAAATTTATTTTTGAATTAAATTTAGTTTGTTTTTGTCTATACCAAACATATTCAATTCACCGTTAAAGTGCAAAATTAATCGACGAAATACACGTATTTTTATTTTTACTGTATAAATTTCCTACGTAAAAACACTTTTAAGAAGACAGTCTTTCTATCTTCCAAGAAAAATCTGACTGACTTGTATATCGAATTCGATCATGAAGTCTATTTGGTCTTCCTTGCCAAAATTCAACTTGTAACGGAGTCACAATATAACCTCCCCAATTTTCGGGTCTAGGAATTGTTTTTCCTTCAAATTCAGTTTCCAATTTTTTTAAGTTCTCTTCTAAAAAAGTTCGTGACGGAATTACTTCACTCTGATGCGAAACTATAGCTCCTAGCTTACTGCCATCAGGACGTGAATCAAAATAATTATCAGAAATAATTTCAGATGTTTTCTGAGCGATTCCTTTTATAATAACCTGACGTTCCATTTCCTGCCAGAAAAA